>MDSV01175356.1_pt1 | contig 10277 bp, 8 predicted proteins | sample 810851 | NCBI WGS metagenome assembly MDSV01 (sample SAMN05326640, study PRJNA326480) | marine metagenome | isolation source: seawater | place: Atlantic Ocean: North East | collected 2012
AGTTTCCCATAAGCATCATATGCAGCTAGATCAAATGCTGAGAATGCTACTAATGCGGCAAGATGAGGCAATTCTTCTTGATCAGGATAGGTCCCGTTATGAGATCTCCTGAGGTCTTCCAGTGACTCAGATATAAATTTTATTCCTAATTCAAAGGGATGACCATCTCCATAAAACTCTATAAAATATTGAGCAATAGATTCACAGAACTCGATTAATCTAGACTCTCTTTGGCCGTAATCGAGAGACGATGGCCATACCCAAGCCGCACTGAGAGGTGTTTCTCCCCAACCTTCTTTAATGATTCCGTCCTCAGATTTCGAAAGAACTTTGACTCTCGCACATTTTACAGACGTGAGTGTCTGATCCCCAAATTTCAGAGGGATACGCAAATTAACGGGTAAAATGTAAAGCTCCGCTCCTAATATTTTCACTGACTATTTTACTAACTCTTCCCCTTTTCTCTTAAACTAGAAATGAAGTTCTATCCTTCCTACGAAGTATCAACACCTTCATCTGATTGGTCCTCTGTCTCCGCATTATGACTTCCCAAGAAAACTGCAAACCATTTAAATTCATCGGAGTCATTGAGTGTCACTTTAAGCAACATGGTAAGCGGAACAGCGAGAAACATTCCTATAATACCCCATAACCAGCCCCAAAAAACAACAGAAAGAACAACGACCGCAGTAGAAATACCAAATCTTTTGCCAAGTAGCATTGGCTCAACAAAATTCCCCAAAATCATATTAATAATCAAAAATCCAATCAGAACAGTCAAAGCCGTGCCTGGCCCCTTATCGACTAACGCAAGAAGGGTCGGAGGGATACTAGCAATGATAGAACCTATTGCGGGAATATAATTAAATATAAAAGCGACCATCCCCCACAACAAAGCAAACTCTAACCCTAACCAACCCGTGACTGCCGCAGCAAGAAGTCCAGTCATAAAACTAATCATCGTCTTTATTCCAAGGTACTTCTGAACATCTTTTGCAGTTGCTGTGAATGCCGCGAAGTCCGGCCCATTGACTCTCTGAATGGCCACAATCTTCCTTGAAAAGCCACCCGCTTCACTCAGGAAAAAAATCATAAGTATTACCACGAAAGTAAAATCTTTAAGAAAACCAGCCGCTCCTCCAATGAAGTTAAAGACCGATGACTGTATCGTAGCAATGACGTTCTGAGCATCTATCGTCATCTCGTAATCGAGAGTTTCCTCAACCCATATCTGAAAATCCGCAATTTTTTTGGTAAGACCTTCGTTATATGTATCAAAATTGTTTTGAAATTCGGTCACCATATTGAGACCAATGAAAACGACAGGGCTAAGTATTCCAAGACCAACGATCACGGTAAGGAAAACTGCAGGAAATCGAGGAATTCCCTTTGAACGAAGCCATCGAAGGATAGGCAGGCTAATCACAGAAAGAAAGAACGCCAGGACTATCGGCACCAAAAGATCTGCGGCTAACTTTAGTCCTCCTATGACAACTACAATGCAGCCCAGAGCTAATAAAAATTTGGTTCCTCTATTGACTGGGGTTTGAAACTCGGCAGGCACATTGTTATTTTCCTCCCTTTAAGGGCTTTGCTCAACGAGATTTTTCAGTTCATTATTATCGGAAAAACCTTGGTTTAATGATAAATACGGCTATTAAATCAATATTCGCACAATGCATAAGGCTTATTAAATTATGATATCATGGCAACTGACCTTGGATTAAACAGTGAACTCCTGACTAGCCTCTTTAATGCCCCTCAGGCTCCTGAAGAATGGCTACAGTTCGCATTAAACGAAGAACAGGTCATTCAGTTCAAAGAGCTCGGCTATTTGCATGGAATAAAAGTCCTCAACTCAGAACAAATTAAAGCCCTCAGTGAAGAACTGCACGAAATGGTCGATCCTGATCATGAGGGAAATGAATTCTTCTACGAATACCACAGTAACGAGTCAGAGGACCCTGAAACTGCAATCTTCCATGCACTAGGAGCTTGGCGCGTTCGACCAACATTCCATGACGTTCTTTGGAACCCTGCATTCACGATGGCCGCTTACCAACTCCTCGGTAAAAACTTTAGACTCTTTCATGATCAACTCTTCAGTAAGCCTGCCAAGCATGGAGGCGTTGTTGCCTGGCATCAGGACTTTTCTTATTGGACATGGACCGAACCAATGAGTCATTTGACTTGCTGGATAGGGCTTGATGATGTGGATAAAGAAAATGGCTGCATGTATTACATACCAAATAGTCATCGTTGGGGACTACTTGAAAAGGAAAGCCTCACTGGGGACATGGATGCGATAAGAGAAAAACTGACCGAATCACAAGTAGCGGACTTTGACAAAAAAATCCCCGTCGAAATGAAAGCAGGAGAAGCAAGCTTTCACCACCCACTACTCATGCATGGGTCTTACGAAAACAATTCTGAGAGGGGTCGCAGAGCAACCATCATTAATGTCTTTTCGGACGGAGTCGTTTCTAATCGCGAAGATGACGGAAGCAATGCTCCAGGAGCTGACAACTATCCTAGAATCACCAAAGGAGAAAAAATGGGAGGAACGTACTACCCACTACTCATTAGAGCTGGGGAATCATTTGGTGAACTTATTGATAGAGTGCCCACCATTGATTCAGTTTAAATGCATTAGAGCAAATAACGATTACTCTCTAGACCAGTGACTCCCGGCTCAACAATAAAGACCCTACCCGCTAAAGGTTCTTTCTCTTCATTAATCTCAACCCTCGCCGAAGTAACAAATAACTGATTAAGATCATCGCCCCCAAAGGCGCAGGAAGTGATCTTTGAAACTGGAAAATCGATCTTCCCTTCAATCTTTCTAGAACCGGGATCAATACAAAGCACTTTAGAGCCTCCCCAAAAAGCAATCCATAAACGACCTTCCGAATCGGTCGTCATCCCATCAGGAAAGCCATCGTCTTCCGTAAATTTAATCAACTCTCTCTTGTCTTTAATTTGACCTGAGCTCAGGTCAAAATTGAAAGCACAAACGCAGCGGGTAGGACTATCAATATAATAGAGCTCCTCATTATTCGTTGACCACGCAACCCCATTAGAGACCGTCACTCCTGCATGGGCAGGCTCAAGGTTTCCTTCAGTTGAACAGCAGTAGAGCGTCCCCAGAGGATCTCTCTCCTCTCTGTCCATGGTTCCTACCCAAAGCCTCCCTTTCTCATCACACTTCCCATCGTTGAATCGCAACCTGGGAATCGGATCCGCCTCGACTAGTCTTTGAACGGAACCGTCAGAACGGTTAATAGAAAAGATACCATTATCAATTGCTGCGACTAGGGTCTCATCATCAGCGAGAACAACGCACCCAGGATTCCCTGAAACGTCCCTGTCCATTGTTACATCATTTTTAAAGTCATGCTCCAGTATTTTTTTGCCTAGAATATCGACCCAAAGGAGCCTCTCAGAAACGGAATCCCAAAAAGGGCCTTCGCCAAGATGACTAGAAAAATTTCCGACCAATTCCATATTTACTTATCGGTTTAAAATCACTGGAGCCAAGCCGCTTTACCGGAAACATGAGCCAAGGCTGCAGCGGCCCCAATCGCAATGACAATGACAATGATTGCAAAAACATAACTGCCCTTCTCTTCATTCTGATAGCTGTCCTCTTCGAACGGCTCTGAACTTTCCAACAATGATAAGTCAAGGATCTCATCGTCAGGCTCATTAGACGCTATTTGCTTCGCGATAGGATTCGCATTCTCGTCTCCTGACTCTTTCTTTTGCCTAGAATAACCAAGCGCTGACGCGATCGGACTGATCACCGGATCATCTTCGACTCCTTCTTCCTCACCTTCGCTCATTTTATTTTACTCTAGCTCAATGCTTGCCGGAGGCTTCGTGGAAATGTCATAGAAGACTCTATTAATACCTGCAACACTGTTAAGTATTTCATTGGATATCTTACGCAAAAGGTCCGGAGGAAGCTCTACCCAGTCCGCCGTCATTGCGTCTTCACTGATCACTGCCCTCAGGGCCACTGACCATTCGTAAGAACGTTCATCACCCTTGACTCCAACTGTCTTGATTGGAAGGAGCCCGCAATATGCCTGCCAAACCTTGTCGTACCAGCCACTCTCCTTCAAATGCCGAATAAAAATAGCATCACCTTCTCTTACAATTTTAAGTTTTTCTTCTGTCACTTCACCAGGGACTCTGACTCCCAATCCCGGACCAGGGAAAGGATGCCTGTATAGTATTTCCCGTGGAATGCCAAAGCTCTCACCCAATGCTCTAACCTCATCCTTAAAAAGCTCAGCTAACGGCTCAATGACTTTTCCTTCGGCCTGCAAATCCAAAATTTTCTGAACTCGGTTATGATGTGTCTTGATCGTAGATGCTATTGAACCGCTCGTCGCACTTTCAATAACATCAGGGTAAAGGGTACCTTGAGCTAAGAGTTCCACATTGTCCGCGGCACCAAAGAACACATCGACAAAAAGATCTCCAATGCGTCGACGCTTTTCCTCTGGTTCATCGACACCAGCGATGGCATCAAGAAATCTTTCTGAGGCATCCACGACTTCGATGTCTATTCCTAACTCCTCAAACTGTGAGACTACTTCTGGAGTCTCGTCCTTTCTCATTAAACCATTGTCCACATAAATGGCGCGTAGCTTAGTCCCAGCCTCATGCAACAACACTGCTAATACTGTCGAATCGACTCCTCCAGAGACGCCGCAAACCACTTCCCTACCTGCCACTTCGTCTCTGACCTGTTCTATCAAATGGTCCCTGAAAGCTTCAATCTTAAATCCGGGCTCATCATCAACCATCTCAAGAAAATTCTCGAGCACTGAGCGTCCCTCATGGCTATGAGTCACTTCGGGGTGAAACTGTATCCCATAGAACTTATCAGACAATTGAATCGCTACTGGCACATTGTCCTCGTTCCTTCCAATAATTTCAGCCCCGTCAGGTAATTGGGTGCATGTGTCGGAATGACTCATCCATATCTGGGAAGACTCGCTGAGTCCCTCAAATAAATCAGATCCATTCTCTGGGCTCAAGGTCGCTGGCCCATATTCCCTAGTGGTCCCAGGCTCGACAGTTCCTCCATGCTTCTTATTGAGCAATTGCATCCCATAGCAAATTCCGAGGACCGGAACATCTAACTGCTTCAGGTAATCAAGATCAACGTCCGGAGCATCAGGGTCCGAAACACTCTTGGGCCCGCCTGAAAGAATTACACCCTTAGGCGTGGGATGATCTTTTAGTTGGTCAGGATTATACAGCCTCGCGTAGTATCCCAATTCTCTGAGCCGACGCACTATCAACTGAGTGTACTGAGAGCCAAAGTCAATGACGATGATCTGGGGAAGGATTTCCATGATAAAACTAAATAAATTCGCAGAACTCGGACCAACTAGTCCATCGATTGATAATTGATTGGCTCTTCGGTAACAACAATGTCATGCGGATGACTTTCCTTCAAGCCCCCAGAAGTGATTCTCGTGAACTCCGCTTTGTCTCTGAGTTCCTGCAGACTGGATGCCCCAACATAGCCCATTCCCGAACGCAATCCTCCGACTAACTGAAAGATCATATCTGCTAACCTTCCCCGATAAGGGACCCTAGCTTCGACTCCTTCAGCTACCAATTTGCCTGAAGCATTTTGCCCGTACCTATCACTCGAACCTTTCCTCATTGCCTTCACAGACCCCATTCCTCTGTACTCTTTAAATGTTCTGCCCTGCCAATTGACCATTGAACCGGGTGATTCGCGGGTCCCGGCCAATAATGATCCCAGCATGACAAGATCAGCCCCCGCAGCGAGTGCCTTCACGATGTCTCCAGAATAACGAATTCCGCCATCCGCAATGACGGTGACTCCCTCAGATCGACACACTTCAGCGACATTTTTTACTGCTGTAAATTGCGGCATGCCAACTCCGGATATGACTCGAGTCGTGCAAATTGATCCAGGCCCGACTCCAACTTTAACTGCACTGACTCCAGCACTAACTAAATCATGAGCCCCTTCCGCAGTGACCACGTTCCCTGCCACTACGGGCGTATCAGGATGACTACTCACAAGATCTGAAATTACTTCCAGGACTCTCGTCGTATGACCAGTGGCAGCATCAATAAATAGTGCATCGGCTCCTGACTCGACCATAGCACTGGCCCTTTCCCTCGAATCGCCTCCAACGCCGATCGCTGCTCCGACACGGAGCTGTCCATTTTGGTCCTTTGAGGCATTTGTATAACGCTGGCGAATCTCTATGTCCTTAGTTGTGATCATACCGGCTAGCTTTCCTTCAGCATCAACGAGTGGAAGCTTCTCGAGGCGGTTCTTGTATAGAGTTTGCCTCACCTCCTCCTGCGAGACATCTTTAGGAGCAGAGATTAGCCTCTCTTTAGGTGTCATCATCTCGCTGACAAAGGTAGATTCATCTTCCACATACCAAATGTCACGATTCGTAACCATTCCGACCAATGTTCCGTCCCCATCGACTACTGGAAATCCTGACACCCCATGTTCATTCATTACTTCATGTAACTGGCCTAAAGTTGTGTTCTCAGTTACAGTTATCGGCTTATGGATTACTGTATTTTCTGATCTTTTTACTTTTTTCACATAAGAAGACTGCTCCTCTATAGGGCAATTCCTATGAATGACGCCCATGCCTCCCTCTCGGGCCAATGCGATGGCCAATTCCGCTTCTGTGACAGTGTCCATCGCGGAAGAGAGAATTGGAATATTCACACTGATTGAATTCGTCAGTAATGATTGAATATTCGCTTCAGAAGGTAAAATAGAGCTCTTCTTAGGCACAAGAAGAACATCATCGAAACTGAGACCTAAAGAAAACTCCTCTGCCATGCACAATAATGTGTGCATAACAAAAACAAGCAAGTAAATACTGAGACTAAATTGCTCGCCTCTTAGAATGTCTTAATCAGATAAAAACTCTATGCACGCTCTAAGGCATAAGAAGCGGCTCCGATGGCCACAGTAAAATCCCCATTCTTAGCTACTCGAAAATCTACTCCGTCAGCGAGTGCCTTTGATCCGAATTTTTGAACGGTATCTTTAACCCCTTCAAGATAAAGCTCAGGCATCTTTTCGACGAGACCTCCTCCCAGAACGACGACTTCAGGCGCTAACAACTCAACGACACTGGTCACTCCAACACCTAAATAATAAATACTCCTCTTCATTATCTGAAGAACATTATCTTCTCCTAAATCAATAGACTTTTTAATGGTCCCGCTTTTGATTTTTCTTATATCAGTGCCGGCATTCTCCATGATTGAACTGGCATTACCTCTTGAAGCTTCAATGACACAAGAAGACGCGATCCCCAGCCTTCCACAAAGAGCTTCGAGGGCTACGGGCTCATGAAGTTCTCCTTCGATCGTTGATCCAAGCATCCTGTATCTTCCAAATTCCATGCATGAAGCAGTTTTTCCTCTTAGAATTTTTCCATCATAGACAAAGCCTCCCCCAACGCCAGTACCGGGGAAAACTCCAAACACAGAATGAGCCCCTTGTGCAGCACCTAAATGATACTCACCATAAGTCCCAGCATCCACGTCATTTAAAACGGCCACTTCAGCTTCAAGTTTCTTGGACAAGTAACGCCCAACTTCAACATCTTTCCATCCAAGGTTAGCTGCCTCTCTAAGAACTCCACTACTAAAATCGACGACTCCAGGACACCCAATGCCGCAAGCAACAACATCATCCTTATTTAAATCAGCAGATTCAAGGGCCACATTCACAGTGTTCAGGATTCGTTTTAAGCCTTCCTTCGATCCTTTGTGGCCTTCTGTTGGAACTCGCTCTGAACCCAACACATTAAAGTTCTTATCAAAAATCACGGCCATGATTTTTGTGCCTCCCAAATCTATTCCCACTGAAATATTTTTAGCCATTCTAAGAGGATTGAGTTCAGGGCATTAAATCGCCTCATCCATTTTCTTTTTTGGTTTATGAGGAACAAAAGACGTCTCTTTCAATAAAGAGATTTTTCCTGCTCTCTTAACTGACTGGCCATGAAAAAAGCTCTGCGCACGGAAACGCTTTTCCCCTTTTGTCGCCTCACGTAAGACATAAGTTCCATCAGACTCAAGTTCGTATGAATGGGAATTGTCCCTGAAACTTCCCTCAAGAATTTCTAATACTCTTTTTTTCGAACCCGAATCCTTAATTTCAACCATCGATTCGACTCGCCGATCAAAGCTACGCTCCATCAAGTCAGCGCTCGAAATGAAAACTGTAGCCTTACCTCCGTTATAAAAAGAAAGAATGCGGGAATGTTCCAGATAACGATCCACAGTGCTCATCACTTTTATATTTTTACTAATCTTCTTAAGGCCAGGCTGAAGACAACATATGCCACGAACATTCAGTCTAATTTTAACTCCAGCATGGGACGCCTTGTACAGGGATCTAATTATAGATACGTCCTGCAAATTATTAACCTTAATATCTATCCTTGCCTCTTTGCCTTGTTCTGCGTTTCTTATCTCCCTCTCAATTAACTCGATGAACTTCTTTCTGAGGTAAAAAGGTGCCACTATAAGATTCTTCATGCCTTTGAGTTTGGACCCGCCCGTGAGCGCATTAAACAAAGAAGCCGCTTCGTATCCATATTTCCGCCTCGAAGTCATGTAACTTATGTCCGTATAGAGGCCAGCAGTCACTTCATTGTAATTGCCCGTGCCAAAATGAGTGTAACGTTTCAGCTCCTTATTTTCATTTCTGACAACTAGGGTAATTTTGCAATGCGTTTTGTAGCCCTTGACTCCATAAATTATTTGAACGCCTGCCTTTTCCAGCTCATCGGCCCTTTCCAGGTTCCTAGCCTCATCAAATCGAGCCTTAAGCTCAACGACGACAGTGACTTGCTTGCCATTCTCAGCTGCCCTAATTAGGGCACTAATGACTCGGCTATTATTGGCTGTCCTGTACAAAGTTTGCTTAATGGCCAAGACCTTAGGATCTGTCGCTGATTGCTCCACTAAAGCAATGACAGGTTCGAAACTTTCATACGGGTGATGCAAAAGAATGTCATTCTCAGAAATGCTAGTAAATATATTTTTCCCTGGACTCCATTGTCTATTCAGCATCGGCGGCCACTGTTCAGTTTGAATGTTTTCAAAACCTTTCACTGTAGCGACTTCAATAAAATCACCCAACCCGAATGGTGCCCTCGTCGTATAAACTTGATTAGTCTCCGCCCCAAATAAATCTCTAAGTTTACCAGATAGGAATCCAGGAAATTCAGGCCCCACATCGAGTCTCACGCATTTGCTGTGCCTTCTCTCTGCTAGCACATCAACCATTTCTCTAGCCAGATCATGTGCCCCCTCCTCTTCAAGTGAAATGTCTGCATTGCGGGTGACACGAAAGAGACCACTGCTATTTACGACCTCATCAGGAAAGACCTGCCCCACAAAGTTAGCTATTACATCCTCAAGGAGGATGAATTTGCTTTCATCGGAATCGGGAAGCCAAATGAAGCGAGATACATTGCCCGGGATCGGCACCAGAACGTATCTCGGTCCTGGCCCTTCTGACTTTCCAATCTCACAAAAAAGAGAGATGCAGAGGCTCGGCAAAGCACTCGATTCACGAATATTATCATTTGCTATGACCGGTGTCAGAAGAGGCATGACTCTCTCAGCAAAGAACCTAGCGACATGATCCATCTGTGCAGCCGTCAATTGCTCGACTGAGACTCTGCGTATGCCCTCCAAATTTAGCTCAGGAAGCAATTCCTCAAAGAAACATTCCTCAATTTCACTGAGCATAATATCAACTCTCTGCCTCACTAATAACAATTGTTTACCCGGCGATAACCCTGCCGGGTCAGGCTGTCTCTTCCTTGCAGAACGGAGCATTTCAAGACCTCCGACCCTGACCATGAAAAACTCATCTAGGTTCGACGCAGTAATAGATAAGAACTTTAATCGCTCCAACAAGGGAAGCTCTTGCCTTTTGGCCTCATTAAGGACGCGCTGATTAAATTCAAGCCAACTAAGCTCTCTATTAATGTAGGGAATCTCCATCGATTAAACGGGCATTGAGTTTCGCACAGTTGTTGCACTTGCGGAAATCTTAATTCTTAAAAAAAACAGACACTTGATTAATTAGCCTTTCTCGAAAGAAATCGAGCTCCAAACTATATAAGAATTAGCTATCGCTCCATCTATTATATTGCTACTTATCGTCAGAATTGAGTACCCCCCCATGACGAATATCAACTGCAGACTCAACAAAAATAGCA
>MDSV01087097.1_pt1 | contig 10276 bp, 11 predicted proteins | sample 810851 | NCBI WGS metagenome assembly MDSV01 (sample SAMN05326640, study PRJNA326480) | marine metagenome | isolation source: seawater | place: Atlantic Ocean: North East | collected 2012
CATAGTTAAATATGAAAAAATAAAAAGCCCTCATTGTTTTAATGGGGGCTTTTTTATAATTTATATATCGATACACACTTGTTTATTATAGATTAATTTATTAATTTAATGAGAACGAATCTCATTAACATAAGAATAGGAGTAGCTGAATAATGAAAAAAATTGGAATTTTTTGGGGAAGTAGTTCTGGTAATACAGAAATTGCTGTAGAGTTTATGGAGGAATATCTTGAATCGCAAGGTTTTGAGGTTGATAGTTTTGATATTGGAGAAGTTGGTCCAGAAAAAATATTAGATTACGATAATTTAATAATTGGATGTCCAACTTGGAATATTGGCGAGCTTCAAGATGATTGGGATAGTGTATATTTAAATTATAAAGATTTAGACTTTAATGGAAAAACTGCAGCTTTCTTTGGTTGTGGTGATCAAATAGGCTATCCTGATAATTTCTTGGATGCAATTGGTATTCTTGGAAGAGCTTTCATGGATAAGGGTGGAAATCTTATTGGTAAGTGCTCAAAAGACGAATATGAGTTTAGAGACTCTATAGCATTAGATGGAGATTTGTTACTAGGATTAGGATTGGACTATGACACGGAAGAGGATAAATGCGAAGACCAGATGACTACTTGGCTTGATGACATTAAAGAAGATTTTCAATAAGTATATTTCAAAACTTTATATTAATTAAATTTTATCTAGTTACCTCAAATATTAAAATATATTTGAAAACTAAACCCTTCTTGTTAATATAAAGCTTACCGTTTATAACCTGGAGGAAAAATGGAAAATTTAGGATATTATCGCTTCCCAACGATTAATAGGGATCTTGTGGTATTCGTCTGTGAAGATGATTTGTGGTCATATGATCTAGCAGAAGATAGACTTGCTCGCTTAACATCAAATTATGGAGCTGTATCTACTCCAAAAATTTCTCCAGATGGAAAAAATATTGCATTCGTAGGCTCAGAGGATGGTGATACAGAAATATATGTCATGCCATCACTCGGTGGGCCTGCTAAAAGATTGACATATCTAGGTTCTATGGTTAAGGTTTTGGGCTGGAAAAATAATAAAGAGATATTGTTTTCCAGTAACCATGGCATGCCATTCCCTAGAATGTCTGACATTTATTCTGTTAATACAAACGGTGAATTCCCTATATGTTTTTCTTTTGGAATGGGTAGTGATATTGCCTTTGGTAAAAAATCAATTATTCTTGGTAAAAATACAGCGGATCCTGCACGATGGAAAAGATATAAGGGCGGTACAGCAGGTGAGATATGGATTGATAAGAATGGAACATCTGATTTTGAGAAATTAATAAATCTTAAAGGAAATTTAGCCAGTCCAATGTCAATAGATGGTCGAGTTTTCTTTTTGTCAGACCATGATGGGATTGGTAATATCTATTCGTGTACTGAAGCAGGTAAAACACTTAAGCAACATACATACCATAAAAATTATTACGCACGTAATGCTTCCTCAGATGGAAAATCAATTGTATATCACTCTGGGGCTGATATTTGGATTTATAATGTTAGTTCATCAAAGAAAAAGAAAGTTGATATTGACTTTAGAAGTCCCAGAATTCAAAAAAGCAGAAAATATGTTAGTGCTCAAAATTATTTAGAAGATTATGCTCTGGATAATCAGAATACTATGATTTCGTTTACAAGCAGGGGAAAAGTTTTTACTATGGGTAATTGGGATGGTCCTGTATTTCAATTAGGAGAAACACAAGGTGTAAGGTATCGTTTTCCTCGATTCTTTAAAAAAGATCAAAAAGTTTTAGTTTTTAGTGATAAAAACGGTGAAGATCGTATTGAAATCCATCATTTTGATGGATCAAAAAAAATAAAAGTATTAAATGATTTGAATGTAGGTAGGCCATATGAGGTAAAAATGTCTCCTAAAGAAGATAAGGCTTTCATTTTAAATCATAAACATGAACTTTTACTCTTAGATTTAAAAAAGGATAAATTGTTAAAAGTTGATCATAGTAAGCATGCCCCTATTCATGGAGCTGATTGGGCCCCAGATGGTAAGTATATAGCATACGATTGCTCATTAAATAGAAGAAGTTCCGTAATTAAAATCTATGATATTAAAAAGAAAAAAAAATATACTGTTTCAGAACCTGTTTTGAGTGATTTTCAGCCAGTGTTTGATCCTTCAGGCAAGTACTTAACATTTTTATCGGGTCGAGTTTTTAATCCTGTATATGATAATTTGCAGTTTGATTTAGGTTTCCCATCTGGAATAAAGCCTTATATATTGACTTTGAGTTCTGACACTCTTAGTCCTCTTGTGAAAGAAGTTGAGCGGAAAAAAGAAGATAAAAAAACAGATAGTAAGGATAAAAGAAAAAAAGATGAATTAGTTGTTAAGATTGATTTTGAAGGTATTCAAGATAGAATTATTTCAATCCCAGTGCCTGAACGAAGATATCAGGAGATAGGATTTAGCGAAAATAAAATATTCTATTCTTATGCTCCAATTAAAGGTTCTCTAAGTCCTGGTTGGTATGATATGGATGGTTCCCCTCAAAATTCTCTAAGATATTTTGATTTAGTTGATTTAAAAGAAAATGATTATTGTTTTGGAGTATCTGATTTCATTCAATCACAAGATAAAACTAAACTGTTAGTTGATTTTGGAGGAAGGATTCGATTACTAGATACAAAGTCAGCTCCAGGAAAAGATGTATTATCAATTAGTCAAGCAAATAACAAAAGTGGACTTATAAATTTTGAAAGAGCAAAAGTTGAAATAGTACCAACTGATGAATGGCGTCAGATGTATGCTGAAGCTTGGAGATTGCAAAGAGATTATTTTTGGGTTAAGAATATGTCCGGTATTAATTGGAAAAAGATTTTTACCAGATATGATAAGTTGATAGATAGGGTGGGGACTAAAAGTGAATTTTCAGATTTAGCATGGGAAATGCAAGGAGAGCTTGGCACGTCTCACGCATATGAATTTGGAGGAGATTATAGACATACAAGGCCTTATAGATTAGGTCATTTAGGTGCAGATTTTAAACTCCATAGTAAGGGGTATGAAATTATTAAAATTGTTAAGGGAGATACTTGGACAGATTCTTTAAGACCTCCATTATTGAGGCCAGGTTTGAAAATTAAAAAAGGAATGATTATTACTCATATTGATGGTAAAAAATTAACAAAAACATATTCTCCGAATCATGCCTTAGTAAATAAATCATCAAATGAAGTAGTTCTTAAAATATTTAACCCTAAAAAAAATATAACTGAATCAGTTAATGTTCAAACAATTATCAGTGATCAAAATTTAAGATACAGAGATTGGGTTGAAAATAATAGAGATTATGTTCATAAAAAAACAAAGAACAAAGTAGGCTATATTCATATTCCTGATATGGGTCCTGAAGGTTTTGCAGAATTTCACCGATATTTTTTAACCGAGCTAGATTACGATGGACTGGTAATAGATGTTAGATTTAATGGAGGAGGACATGTCTCTCCACTAATTTTAAGTAAACTTGCAAGAAAAAGAATTGGGTATGATTTAACTCGATGGATGGGTGATGAGCCTTATCCTGGAGAATCAGTAGCCGGTCCAATGATTGCTTTAACAAATGAAAATGCTGGCTCAGATGGCGATATATTTAGTCATTCTTTTAAACTGATGGGTTTGGGAAAATTAATTGGCCGTCGTACATGGGGTGGTGTAATTGGAATATGGCCAAGAAATGCTCTAGTAGATGGAACACTTACAACTCAGCCAGAGTTTTCTTTTTGGTTTAAGGATGTGGGTTGGAATGTTGAAAATTATGGAACTGATGTTGATCTTGAAGTAAATAATTTGCCTAAAGATTATAAGAGAAATATTGATACTCAGCTTGATAAGGCAATTGAATTAATTCAAGAAGATGTTAAAAAAGCAAAGTTAATCAAACCAGATTACAAGAATAAACCTAATTTAAAATTGCCTAATTAATTATATTTTATTTTTGTACCGTTATCAAATGCAATCATAAGAATTTTTATATTTGCACGTAGGTTATTAGAAGATACTGGCCCTATTATTTTATCATAGGTATCATTGCTTTCAAATGTATCTTCCCAGTAGTAGTAAGAATCTAAGCTATTCCTTTCGCCTGCTTTTATAATGATGTTATCTTTAACAATTGATTCATATAATACTTCATCGAATGCATCAATAAGCGAAAATTTATATTGTAAGGCCACAATTTTTCGATCAGCATTATTTTGAAATTGAAAGAATCCTCTTACATGTGCGTTAAAAGGTTTTTCTTCTCTTCCGAAATGTTTTTCATGCTTTTCGAATCGAGCATCAATAAATTCTACAAGATTGAACTTTGCATTTTCTGCAGGGTTTTCAAATTTCCATGAACCATTATTATGAAGTATGACCACCTTGCCATCATCTGTTACAGCTTTAATTTCTGCAAATGATAAAGATATGAATGCTGTAATTAAGATTATTATATAGTTTATATTCATATTCATAAAATTTAGCAAATTTTTTTGCTTCAAAAAACAAAACTTACTTTATTTTATAAAACAATTAAAGTAAGTTTGTGTATTCAAAATGAAGGAATTTGGTGAGAATCCAAAGCTGTCGCGCAACTGTATTTCTATAATAGATAAGTCAGACACTTCATCGTTTACAAGCCTTCGCGATAGAGGTTTTTGTGAATCTTTTAACATTTTATCGCAACTAATAAACAGAGGGAGTTTTAATTATGAAAAGAGTATTTTTATTAGTTGTTGCACTTATTTTAGTAAGTTGTGATAGCAATTCAACATCATCTAATGAACCGGAAAATTCATCTTGGGTATTTATAGCAAACGAGGGTGCTTTTTACGGTAATAATGGCTATATAACAATGATTGATGAATTTGGGAATCAATTTGATTCTGAAGTTTTAGGAGACGTCGTTCAAGCGTTGGTAGTATATAATGATAAATTAATTGTTTCAGTTAATAATAGTCAAAAATTAATGGTATTTGATATCTCTGATTCAGGTCTATCAAATCCTCAAGAAATTTCCACAGAAGGTTTTTCACCAAGAGAGATGATTGTGATAGATGAAAAATTATATTTTGGTGCTTGGGATCCTGATTATAATGTTTATCAGACAACTCCAGGATTTTTAAAAGTATTAAACTTAGAAAATTTTGAAATTGAATCTACTATTGATGTTGGAATTATGCCCGAAGGATTACTTTATAGTTCTAATTATTTATGGGTTGCAAATAGTGGTGGCTCAACTTTAAATAAAATTGATATACAAACTAACTCAATTACTGAAACAGTCGAAGTAGGAAATGGTCCTCAAAATTTAGTGTCCAGTAATGGAGATGTATTTATATCTAGAAGATTTTATGATGAAAACTGGAGTGAGTTTCATGGGTCTTCGAAAATAGTAGGTGATCAGGTTACTTCTCTAACTTATGGAAGTGGTGTCATTTGTGGAGGCTCTGTATTAAATTATAATGACCAAGTTTATAGATCTTTTGAAGGAGGTATTGCTCCTATTTTAGAAGATTTAAATTTAAATGAATCAGCGCGAATTGGTTCGTATAATCAAGGCAATGTTTATCATGTTGAAATAGTTAATGAAAATATTTGGTTTGGTTTAGGTGTTTTAGATGATAATGGTTATCTAGCAAATGAGCCTGGCACTGTTAAAGTAGTAGATTCAAATGGATTGGAATTATCTTCTTATGAAGTTGGTATCAATCCTGGTGACTTTGCAATATGGAATAAATAACTGTAAATTGTTATATGAAAAAAATATGTATTTTTTCTTTAATTATATCTCAATGTATTTTATCTAATAATTTCAATTGGCTTGTTGAAATTGATTGTGATGATGATTTAAATTTTTTTGAGATTCGTACTTTAAATACATATAACCTAAGTAATTGTAATTCTCTTGATAGTAATTGTGGGGAGTATATAAACTTGGAGTATTATGCCGCCATTAATATGAACCAAAATTATTGGGGTTCTTGTGATATAAAAGGCAGAGAGATTAATTATATTTTAGCTCCAATTAATATGAGTGATTCGGTATATGATTTAACTCCCCATTTTACTGTAAATATTAAAATTGATAATAGGTCGGTAATACAAGATTTGCCAATCTACCCCAGTCCATTATACGATAAAAATTTATGGGGATTAAAAGTTTCTTCTATTCGTTTTAATCCTAATTTAGGAAATATTGAAGTCATTATTTCAGATGATGAACACTATGATCAGAATAATAATAAAAAAATAAAAGCTATTACATCATGGCTATGGAATTCTGATTACAAATCTGCTTTTGATCCAAATTGGGGTGGCAAGTGGAAGCCCTTATCTGAGTCTGATGTATGGAATTTAGATAATATATATCCTAAATAATGAATTTTAAAATTTTTTTAATTTGGTTTTTACTTATTGTTTTTTGGAATTTTGTATTTCCCGATGCCTCTCCTTTGTTTGATGTTGTTATGGCAATCTTATTATCTTTTTTATCTAGAATTTTAGAAGATTTTATTAAATGAAATTTGGTATAATTACATTTTCAATACTGATTATAGGTTGTCAGCAAAAAGATGGCCTAGCTACAACTAAGTTTTCAGGTAAGAAACTATACATTGAGAAAAGTTGTATTACTTGTCATTCTATAGAGGGTACAAAAATGATTGGTCCACCACTAAACAACATTTATGGTAAAAAGGTTTATCATAATGATGGAACTAGCTCTATTGCTGATGAGAGTTACCTTATTGAATCTATAAAATATCCTGCTAAAAAGATTTCGAAGGGGTATCAAAATCAAATGAACTCATATTTAGACTTATTATCTAATGATGAAATTAAAGCCCTAGTTGAATATATTAAAAGTTTACGTTGAATTTTCTGTGAAATAAAAAAGCCCTTCAAGAATGAGGGCTTTTTACTTAAGGAGGAGGTTTATGTGTTCTTTTATATTATTACGACCATCAATAAGTAAAGTTCCAGATTTTTTTAATTAATTTGAAATTTAGTGTTTAAATTTTAATAAATTGTTCAAATTGATCTTTTGAAAGTGGCTTACTGAAAAAATAGCCTTGAAAAATTAAACATTCTTTTGATTGAAAAAAATCAACTTCTTGTTGTGTTTCAACCCCTTCTGTGACAATTTTTAAATCTAAATTATTGGCTAGATTGATAATAGAATTAGATAGTATTTTTTTTTGATTATCTTTTTGTATTCCATGAACGAAAGATTTATCAATTTTAATTGAGTCGATAGGATAATCGTACAAGTAGCTTAGTGATGAGTATCCCGTTCCAAAATCATCAATTGATATCTTAATCCCCCTATCTTTAATCTTTTCAATTTGTGATATATTTTTATCTAGAAATGTATTTTCAGTAATCTCAATGTTTAGACAATCTGTTGAAATTTTAGTTTCATCTAAAGTCCTATCTATTAAGTCAATCAGCTCTTTTCTTTGAAACTCTTTTGCAGAAACATTTACAGATGCAATTAGCTTTTCATCTCTGTTCAGATTCCATTTTTGAGTTTGTTTGCATGTTTCCCTGATTACATATTCTCCTATCTCAAAAATATGATTATTCATTTCAGCTGTTGGAATAAATTGAGAAGGCATTATGATTCCTTTTTCAGGATGATTCCAGCGTATCAAAGCTTCGAATCCGACAATTTTTTTTGTTAGTGAGTTGATTTGAGGTTGATAATATATCTCCCACTGTTGTTTAATTATTGCATTTTTTAAACTTTGCTCTATTCCATAGTTAGTGATAATGACATCTTTCATATATTCTTTAAAATATTCAATTTTATTCTTCCCTTTTTCTTTTGCTTGATGCATTGCAATATCTGCATCTCTACAGAGGTCATTAATGTTATCTCCATGTAGAGGAGATATGCTAACTCCGATGCTTGCAGTTACTGAATAACTTTTCTGATTAATAGTTATAGTGCTAAACATCTTATTACTAATTATTTCAACCCGTTTTTTTAAATCATTTATATCAGAGCCATTTAATACTACCATAAATTTATCTGCGCCCCAATAGAACACTCTAGTATTTTTATTTGATGACTTAGATAGTTTGTATGAAATATTTTGAAGTAGTTTATTCGCAATTTCTGGTCCATGTGTATCATTGATTAACATAAAATCATCAAGGTCAATGAACAAGCAAGCCGTAAAGTCATGTTTTTTAATAATCTTATCTCCGTCCTTAAATAATGAACTCTTATTTGGTAGCTCCATAATAGGATCGTAATATATCATATGGTGCAATTCTTTGATGTGCTGAAAGCGTTCAATACCCAAGGTTAATTGTTCAGATATAAAAGACATCATTTTTAAATCATCCTTATCAAATATTATTTCCCTTTTATAGCTCTGTATTACAATAAGGCCTATAGTTGTTTTGTTGTAATCTTTTAAAGGCACACCCATCCATGAATCTGGAGTCGATCCTAAAATCTGTATAGTATTGCTGTCTACCAATTTTTGATAGTCATTCTTATTGAAAATCTCACCCTTACCCTTATTTAGCGTATAGTGAGTTAGGCCTTTTCCTTCAGAAAATTTTTCTTTGGGTGCCTTATCTCTTATGTCATGGTAATACGGGTAGGTTAATAGATCTAAATCTTTATTAAGAAGCGCTATATAGAAATTTCTTACTTTAAACAGCTCAGTTATAATTCCATGTAAATTTTTAAATAACTTATTTAAATCATGAGCATCATGAACAACTTTAGATATTTTATATAAATTATTTTGAATATTTGAATTATTTTTGTTCATATAAAGACTGGAATTTATTTCTATTAGATTCTAGCAAAAAAAAATAATATTAAGTAATATTTTATTATTTCAATTTGTAACTCTAATTAGGTAATCATGAAAATTAGCACTTTATGTTATATTCAGCAGAATAATCAAACTTTAATGCTACATCGCATTAAAAAAAAGAATGATATTCATAAAAACAAGTGGAATGGCTTGGGAGGTAAATTAATTCAAGGTGAGTCTCCTGAAGAATGCGTTAAGCGTGAAGTCCTAGAAGAGTCTGGTTTATCTATAGAGTCTGCCAAACTACACGGCATCATTACCTTTCCCAAATTTGACGGTATTGATGATTGGCTTGTTTTTGTTTATACTACAAAATTTTTCAAAGGAAGCTTGATTGATTGTGATGAAGGAAGGTTGGAGTGGATTGAAAATAATAAATTACTTAATCTTAATCTTTGGGAGGGAGATAAGATTTTTATCCCATGGCTTAGCCAAGAAAAATTCTTTTCAGCTAAATTTATTTATGAGAAAAAGAAACTAGCTGATTATAATGTTATTTTTTACTAGAAGCCCAATGATATAGTCCCACCTAATTTGACTGCGGGAACAGTTGATTTTGTGACAATATGCTCTAGGCATTCCATTGAGGGATTGCCTTCCCAGTCATATTCTAAATTACCTTCATAATCTCTCTTTTGATCAGATTTGTTGCATTTTAGATTAATAGATTGCCCATTTTCAATATTAAATTCTAAAGGAGTATTGTAGTTAGTCATAAAGGTTACATTATGTTTTACAGTCATCAGTTTTCCTCGCTTACCAATTTTTATAATATTGTCTTGATTATCTTCGCTATTTCCTTCCCAATAATAAATTTTAACAGATGTGCCGTCTGGGTTGTCAATAATATGGATTCCAGTTGTTTTGCAACTAGTTAGAATAAACATTACTAATATAACAATCATTTTTTTCATAATACAATTCTCCCGATAATTTCTACAATATACAAATTCTAATAAAAATTATATAAACAAAAAACCCTCAACATTTCTGAAGAGGGTTTAAAGTGGCCTCGGGCGGAATCGAACCACCGACACAAGGATTTTCAGTCCTCTGCTCTACCAACTGAGCTACGAGGCCAAACCAAAAAGTAAGCAAATTTAGTAACATATTTCTTAATACATAAATAAAATATTAATAAATCTATAATTTTTGTTAATTTTATGTCTATGAAGCTAGTGATTGCAACTCATAATGAAGATAAATTAAAAGAAATTCAAACGTATCTTGAAAGCTTTTCATTTAATGCAATATCGTTAAATAAATTCCCTCAGATTGGTGAGATTATCGAGGATGGACAAACGTTATTAGATAATGCACTTATAAAAGCTAGAGAAGTTTTTGATAAAACAGGCCTTCCTACTATATCTGATGATACAGGCTTAGAAGTTGATG
>MDSV01218048.1_pt1 | contig 10276 bp, 11 predicted proteins | sample 810851 | NCBI WGS metagenome assembly MDSV01 (sample SAMN05326640, study PRJNA326480) | marine metagenome | isolation source: seawater | place: Atlantic Ocean: North East | collected 2012
AAAGAGCAAGCCCGACGAAGATGGAGACGGCGTTCCTGATTGGGCAGATAAAAAGCCGGGTGAAGACGATCATGCTAAGTCCGACGATAAGCCTAAAAAGAAGGCAAAAAAGGGAGAAGTGCCTCCACAATTTAAGAAAAAGAAAGACAAGGAGCAAGTTGATGAAGCTGAAGCACCAGACATTGAAGAAGGTGCCAGTTTTAATAAGTTTGTTGATGATACTATTGATGTCGGAAAAGCTGTCGGGAAAGGCGTAGCCAGAACTGCAGGCGCCACACTTGGCGCTGTTGGTGGCGCTGTTGGTGGAGCTGTGAAAGGAGCTGTGACTGGTGGTAAAAAGGGATATGATGTTACCAAAAAGGTAGGTCTCGAAGAAGCGGAAGAACTAGAAGAGTCTGATGAAATTGAAGAGCAGAGCAAAACTGATATGCCTGATAGAGTTGCCGGCAGAGATGCTGGTGGTCGAAGACTTGATGAAGACGATATTGAAGAGGGTTCATGCGGATCATACAGCAGAGATGATGAGGTGGTTGAGGAGTTAGAAAATATTCAAACCCCTGAACAAGAAAATACCCTATATGAAGCTAGATTTTCTAAGAGAAATGAAAACTTGTTTAAAAAGTTACTAGGCAAGTGGGCTAAGTAATGATTAAATATTCAGGATTAATATTGGAAGGAGGGTATAGACCTAAAGGTGCAACAGCACACATGTATCATCCTTATGAGAACCTGGATATGACTTTTAGAGATCTTATGGATCTTTTTAAGGCTGCTAGCAAAGGCTTTCCTGATATCAAAGTAACAGAAAAACTTGATGGTCAAAATATTGTTATTGGTTATAATCCTAAAACCGGTGAAGCACTGGCGGTTCGTAATAAAACTCAAGCAATAGCTGGTGGCTTGACGAAAGATGAACTAAAACGTGCATTCACCACTGATAGGAAGCCAGGCAAAGAAGCGCCGGAGTCAGTTGTCTCTTCTTACTATGAAGCAATGGAAAACTTTGAAAGAGTCGGAAGTGTTCTTCCAGAAGAGTTGTTTTACAACTCTCAAGGGGAAGTACTCTTTTTTAATGCAGAAGTAATGGATCCAAGAAGCCCAAATGTTATTGATTACGATGATCAAAATTTAGTACTGCACAGAGATCCTATCATGGCTCTTAAGCCAGATGGGTTACATATCGAAGATCCAAAAAACACTAACTTTAGAGAATTAGAGAAAACTTTAGCAGATATACAAAAGAAGCAGTCTAATTTTCCCCCTGTTACAATCAATAGAGTTATTGATATGACTAATTTTATCGACAATGCAGAAGCTCATACAAAAGCTATAGAATCATTAACTAAAGTTATGCAATCTGCTGGATTGAGCCATCAAAATACTATTCGCGACTATTATAAAAATAGAGTTGTTGCTAAGCTCTCTGAAGAATTGGGGAGAGCTAGGTTTTCTGAAAATATAATTGATGCTGCTGTTGATGCAGTGATGTTTTATGTTGAAACTAATAAATTACCGCGCAAAACTATGGAAGTTAGAACTGTCACTTCGTTGACAGGTTCTCCGGATGAAATAAATTTTCTAACTAATTTTTTGACTTCCAGAAAGGTACTTAAAGAAATTCTACAAGAAGCCAGAAAACCACTTGAAATGACGGTGCACAACTTTGCTGTTGATGTGCTTGAGGGTCTAGAGAGTATATATATGGTTAATGCTGCATCTTCTACTGAAAAACTGAAAGGCAAAACAAAAGATAAGATAACTTCATTAGCATCAAGCAAATCTACTGGTGAACTGCCGGAAGCAGAATATGAAGTACTTAAAAAGAATTTACAAAAACTAGTTGGTTCATCAGATCCAAGAGATATTGATATCATACTTTCAGACCCTAATCTTATGGGGGCAATAGACAAGATAACATCTTCTGTGGAAGGGTTAGTGTTCGATTTTAAAGGAAAACAGTATAAGTTAACTGGAACCTTTGCTCCTGTTAACCAAATATTGGGTCTTGGGAGATATAGTAGAGGCGGAGAAGGAATAAAAGAACAAGAAGAAGAACAAGAAGAAGAAGTTGATTGGGATAACTACCCAGAACCAACGTGGGGATTAACGCCCAATGATGGTAGAGGTATTGCTAATAGACCAGATTTACAAGAAACCGAAGAAGACGACTTAAACAGAAAAATAGCTGTCTTTCCGGGTAAGTTTAAGCCGCCTCAAAAAGGACACCTAGATCTTGTTGGCTGCATGTTAGACAAGGGAGTTGATCATTTATATATTCTTATATCTCCGCTTCCAAAAAAGGTTGGAGAACAAGACATAACAACAGCGCACGCAAAGGCTGTTTGGGATCTTTATCTGAGACATATGAATATCGAAGATAGGGTTAGTGTAATAGATTCTCCGTATAATTCCCCAGTGCAAGCATCTTACGCTGTTATGGACGGTGATGTACCGGGTTTTATACCTAAACCTGGAGATGTTATAGTGCCGGTGGCTAGCGATAAACCGGACCCTAGGTCTGGAAAGCCTGATTTTTCACGCTTTGCAAAGTATCACCTTTACAAGCCAAAACTTCCCGGCGTTGTGCCGGCAAACGTACAAAACTATGTTGTTTGTGCTCTTGCGGACGATGAAGGTGCAATAAATGCCACAGAATTCAGAGAAGCCTTACAATATGGCAATGATATTACGAGATATATACCAAATGGTATCAATCCGGATGATGTAAGGATGAAACTAGGTTTTGAGCCAAACGAGAACAGTCGTTATAATACGGTACCGTCTGTTGTTGATGGAGACTTGAGTAGATCTGTTTATGAATCTATATTCGATATGATTGAGGGTGTATTGACTGAAGGAGATTTTCAACCGGCAGCTAAAGCGAGGACCAGCAGCGGTCATAGGACTTATTTAGATGGTGGAAGAAAAGATTTAATTCAACATGGAGCGCCTTTTAATCAAAGTCGCCCGGTCGACAATTCTAATGCGTTCCTAGCTAAAGAATCAATTAATGAAGGTATCAAAGAAAAGGTGATTGCTGCATTGTTGGTTGTTATGCCTCAAATTGTTAGTGCTGCACCGTCAAAAACTCAAGTTGAATTTGCACCTAACTTAGAAAAAGTTTTGAAAAATATGCCTACTAAGAAATTAGTTAATTTTAATAACGCGCTCTACAAAGACATTGAGAGCGATAACAAGAAAGGGGCTATTGAAAAAGTAAAAAAATTCCTACAGTTTCCTGTATTGCCACATGTAACTGACGATAGTAAGGGATTCAAGATACAAGGCACCTTTCAAGAGACGTCCATGATGGGCAATGGGAGCGTAGAGGGCAGTGCAGGGGGCTTTATTGGCTTCACCGATGAAGATAATGAAAAACATAGGAGAGACACTAAAAAATGATTTCTAGAAATTTAATGGCTGAAGAGCTGATACTTCGCGAAAATTTAAATAAAGCAATAAAACTGGTCAAGAAAAAAGTTTTAATCAAAGGAATTAAAAAAATTAACGAGGACTTAGATCTTCGGAAGGTTGTACAAGATCTCATTATCGAAGCAGCTACATCAGAACCAGACAAGACCCCACACGCATCAACCGGGATAAATGTGTTGGAAAAACTTCTTAAGAATATAATCCCAACAGTAGAGGATGACTTTAAAACAATAACAACTGATTCTGAACAAAGACAGTCCTATAGGGCTCATATAATCAATGCTATCAAGAATACACTAGCTCCGGTTACAGTTAATGATGATGCCGTCATCGACGTTAACGAAGCAGAAGGTGATGTTGACATTAATATTCAAGATGATAAGTTTATTGATATTAACGCAGACAGTAAACAAAAACAAGAGCCTGAAGATCCTAAAGAAGAGTTCGGTACCGGTGTCGACGGTTTCGACGGTGATCATACTGGTCGCGACATAGCTTACGAAACGTTTCAAAGTATAGAAAATCAAATAGTTGATGCGTACAGTAAACTAGGAAATGAAGACGACCAAGAGAAGTTTTACGATTATTTGATTACAAATTTTAAACTTTACTTGGATAAATTTGAAGATGAGCTGGCGCCTGCAGGTAGTTTAGAGGAACCAACGACTCCAGAATACGAGCAAGAAAAAAGCGCTTTAGATCAAGATATGGAACCTCCGGCACCAGAAATGGATGAATTACCACCAGAAGATCCAATTGTTTGAATTTAGTTGTTGAAATTTATAGAAAAGTATGATATTCATAATACATGAGTATTAAGAACATTGGAAGAAACCACTATCAAAGTATTTCTAAAAAATTAATAACAAATAATATTACTAGTAAAAGTTTTGAAGACATATTAACTAATATTAGTATAGAAGATATAATAGCTTTAAAATTAGAATTATCTGCTAGACTAGTAAAAGGTAAATTATATGGTTTTCCTATTTGGAAAACCGTTGATTATATTATAAAAGAGTCTTTAATTAAATTTGCCTTAAGTGCAACTAGATCTCAAAAAGAAGCAGCGAGTTTATTAGGTATTAATATTCATGAATTAAGAACATATGTTAACAAGTATAATATAAACAAGGAATTAGAATAATGAAAAAAATAAGATTTATAGATTGCGGCGCGAATGTTGGACAATCGATCGATTGGTTTGTCAATAATTTCGAAGATTTAGAAAACGAAATTATAATTGACTCTTTTGAAGCAAACCGTGAGCTTATAAGTATATTAGAACAAAAAGTAAGCTATATAGACGAAAATATCACTATTCATGAAAAAGGAATAGAGGTCAAAAACTCTACAATGAATTTTTATCTTCAAGATTGGGGTGCTAAAACAGGATCTTCTTTAATTAAAGGAAAGTCTTCTACAAATAGTGAAAATTTTCTAGAAGTAGAAACAATTGACATATGCAATTGGATAAACGAAAACTGTGATTTTGAACAAGAACATATTATTTTAAAATTAGACATAGAAGGTACTGAGTATAAGGTTGTTGAATCATTGATAGAGAACAGTTTAAATGAAAAAATTACAGCTCTTTTGATTGAATGGACACCAGTTGTAAAACTTAAAGAAAGTAAAGATTTTAACTATACAGAAGAAGATAGATCTAGGCTAATCACACTCTCAGAGGAAAAATTTAAACTTTCACTAGATTGGCAAAATCCCAACAATTGTGTACTACCTCTTAAGAACATATTTGAAACCTCAGATTGATATTATGAAAACTGCTTATATATTTGATGTTGATGGTACACTTACAGAACCTCGTCAAAAGATATCAAAACCATTTTTAAATTATTTTACAGATTGGTCTAAGTCAAAAGATCTTTATGTATCTACAGGTTCTGATTTTATAAAAACAAAAGAACAATTAGGCATCGATACCTTAAAACTGTTTAAGGAAATATGCTGCTGTATGGGAAATGAAATTCGAACGTCAGATGAAAAAATTATTAAACAAAGAGCGCTTGAGGTGCCACTAAGCCTGACAGAAGACCTGCATGCTTTTTTGAATAATACAGATTATAACGTTAAAACAGAAAATCATATTGAACTAAGAACAGGTATGATTAATTTCAGTATTGTAGGTAGAAAAGCGAACCTTGAACAAAGAGACGATTACAACAATTGGGATAAACAGAATGAGGAAAGAAAGCTTATAGCAGACTTCATAAATAAAAAGTATCCTTTATTAGACGCTAGTATTGGAGGTTCAATATCGATTGACATTATTGAGAAAAGAAAAGACAAAGGTCAAATCGTAGGTTATCTAAAAAATAAAAAATATGAAAAAATAGTTTTTTATGGCGACAGGTGTTATTTAGGGGGTAATGATTACGGTATTGTTAGAGAATTAGAGCGTTCTAGTTTAGAGTACCAATGGACAAACGTATCAGGACCTAAACAACTAATGGAGTTTTTAAAAAATGAAAAATCTTAAACCAATATTCATTGAAAATAGTAGAGTGCCAAAGTGGTTATCTAAGTTTGCACCAATAACTATAGGAGCTATAGCTCTCTTTCCGTTTGTTTTTTCCAGACATGTAATTACTGAAAAGACTAGAACACATGAAACAATACATTTTCAACAGCAGTTAGAAATGCTTGTTATAGGATTTTATATAGTTTATTTATGGGATTATATCAAAGCTAGATTAATGGGTCTAAAAGGTAAAGAAGCATACTATTTAATTAGAGCAGAGCGGGAAGCTTATCTTAATGAAGGGTTCCCGGAATACCCACTAGAGAGAAAAAGGTGGAAATGGTTGAGGAGATAAAAGATGCCAAGGTTTACAGGACAAAACAAGAAAAACATTAATCCAAGATGGTTCATGAATGAAAAGATGGAAGAAAAGATCAAAGAAGAAGTCGACTTCGATTCTCTAGACATGAGTGATGATGATGAAAGAGAAAGTATCAGAGGGCTCTCCAAAGATCTAACTGGTCAAAAAGATAGTTACATGATCCCGGACGATTTTGAATCTATGTCTCGCGAAGAGTTAATTGATCTAGTGAGAAATATGATGAACTCTCCAGAAGGTCAAGATTTCGAAAGAGAGATGAGAGACGAAGAAGATCTTGAAATCGGAATGCAGGGAGATGAGTTGGACAATTCTCCAAAACAGTCAGGTATGGGTCGCGGTATGAGAGAAGAATTGAGTGATCCGGAGGCGGATCACGGAGCGGACATGTACGACCCCGAGCGTTGGGACACTCGTATTGATCAAACGCAAATGTCTGACGATGATAGAACACCACAGCAAGTGCTATCAGATGAACTTGAAGATTATGTTAGAGATAACTTATCAGATCTTGTTAATCAGCGTAAACTAGATACTATCAATAATTATGTTGACGCTCTTTATGACAACTCTGTTAGTGATGAAGATGTTAAGAGGATATCCTCAAACTTAAAAGCTGGTAATTATCCGCTAGCTTAAGATTTTAAAAGAAGGAGTTGAAAATGCCAAGATTTACAGGACAAAACAAGAAAAGAATAGATCCTAGATATTTTCTAGAAGAAACAACGAATAGGGATCAAGTAGAGGAAGCATTCGGTTCGTTTGCAACTTCAGATCGTGCAGAGAAAGCAGCACAATCCGGAATGGCTAATTATAGAGCTGTCGATACTGCAGGTGAAGAAGCAGAAAAGGCAGATCTTTCTTCGGTATGTACTGCTGGAAAACACTGTGAGGGAATAATGGATTGGGTTGATCGCCTGACAGCCACAGGTTACTATGAAGGTGAACAGCCAATGGTATCGGGCGAGGATAAGGCATACTTGATTAAACAATACTCTGACGCTATAGCATCTCCTTCCGGTGAAATATCTTGGGATGATTACTACGGCACTAGACCATTTTCAGTTAAGGGTTATAGAAATAATGATTTAAAAAAGGCTGGCAGTCCGCTAGACCTATTGTTAACAATACTAATGAGAAGAGGTGTTAGAAGGGCTCAAGAAAAAGATCCTAACCGTGGCTCTTGGAGTGACGATGATCCAAGTTCAAAGCGAGGATCATTTGTAGATCTAGAAAGGCGCGATAATGAATTATACTTATTCTTAAGAAACTTTCTAGGGCACACACCCAATATGAATAAGTTTGGTAAAGCTAATAATCCCGGATGGGACAGACCAGGCGAAGAAAGGTAATTAAGGGGGCGAAAAGGTATCGACAGGGTAAGGACGATAATACGTGCAAGGCTGTGTGAGTGTGGTCACAGTAAAAACACTCAACTTTATAAACGCAAATGATGACGTTGAACTAGATAACTTCGCACTCGCTGCTTAATTATCTTGGGGTGGCAACAACCTTAATAACCAAAGTTGCAAAACAAAACGGTGTCTTTTAAAATGTGCTTGTTAGAGCCAAAAACTAACTAACCTTGTGAATGACGTATTATTTGAGATGTTCTGGACGCGGGTTCGACTCCCGCCGCCTCCACCAATTCGGAATGTAGCGCAGCCTGGCAGCGCATCTGGTTTGGGACCAGAAGGTCGCAGGTTCGAATCCTGCCATTCCGACCAACTTTTCTTGACATTTAGAAGTCCGGTTGATATAATTATGTTATGATTACATTAACTGAATTTGCTGCAAATAAAATTAAAACACTACTAATGGACGATGAGAAAACCGGACTCCGAGCTGGAGTTAGAGGTGGCGGTTGTTCTGGCTTTACTTATAAGTTAGAACTAGATGACAAAAAGGAAAGTGACCGTGTAATTGAGAGTCATGGCGTCAACATTTATATTGATGCAAAAAGTTATCTATACTTGATGGGAACACAGATTGATTTTATTGATGAATTAAACCGGTCTGGTTTTAAATTTGTGAACCCTAATGCAAAAAGAACATGCGGCTGCGGTGAGTCGTTTTCAGTCTAATTATAAATAAAGGATAATATGAAAAACAAAAGAATAGAACTTTTCGATGATGGTATCGGAGCTGTTGAGTATGTGGAACACATGGGTAATGACTTGTCCATCGTAAATGCTGCCAGAGTTAGTTTTGGAGCACAAAAGGAAGAATTAAATGAAAAAGATATTAAACTTATTAACTACCTCATGCAACACAGGCACACTAGCACATTTGAGCATTGTGTTGTTACAATGCGCTTTGTTGTTCCTTTGTTTATTAGGAGCCAGCACCATCGTCATCGCACTTGGTCGTATAACGAAATTAGTCGTAGATATACTTCTATAGATATGAAGTTTTATGAGCCTAAAAATCTTAGGACACAACACAAGTCAAACAGACAAGCCAGTGAAGACAATTATGTAAACAGTGTAATGGGTTGGCAAGACTCGTATGGTACCGGTCACACAGGATATCCTTCAGAGGTTATAAAAAAGCACAATGAAACATCTCTAGCTGTTTATGATGCCTTGGTTCGCACCGGTGTTTGTAGGGAGCAAGCTCGTGGTGTATTACCTCAAAATCTTTACACTGAATACTATGGCACAGTAAATCTAAATAACCTCCTTAAATTCATCGACCTTCGGATACACGAAGGCGCCCAATGGGAAATCCAACAAGTTGCCAAAGCCTGCCTATCTATCACCACAGAATTATTTCCAGAAGCTGTAAAAGCTTATAATAATGCAAGATCTTAAAAAATTTCAAGACTAGTTATATTAAATACTCAGGAGGTAATACCTATGAAATCATTTATACATAAACTAGTTAAGCTTTTTGATGCCAAGCACTGCTGCTGCTGTTGCGGCTGTTGTTCTTGTGAGGCAGGTTGTTGCTAAACCATGAAGATAAGAGTAGTTAAAGGTGGCTGTGTTTCTTTGGAAGAGAAGAAGAAGAAACAACAAAAAGGAAGTAAAAGAGCAAGAAAGTCTGCCAAAAGAAAGAAGAAAAAGTCTTCCGGAAAGAGGGACGCTTGTTATCATAAAGTAAAAAGTCGATATGATGTTTGGCCATCTGCTTATGCTTCCGGTGCATTGGTGAAATGTAGAAAGGTTGGTGCATCTAATTGGGGCAACAAAAGCAAAAAAAATGAGTCAATTGAAAACTTTGATGAAGCTCTTGTAAACAAGTCCGAGATTCCAATGAGAAGAAAAGATGATCTTGAAACAGTTCAAAAGATGTCTCAAGAAATTAAAGACATGCTTAAGGGTTTAAATTCTAGAGAGCTTGAACTGGCAAGATATAAGATTAATAGTGTTCTAAAATCATTATCAGAAGAAGATGTTATGAGCAAGATCATGGAAGTTTTTGAACAAGAGTTAGAAGAACGGTGCCAAAAGGGTTACAAGACTCACGAAAAAAGAAAAACTAAAAAGATGTATGGAAAAACATACAGAAACTGCGTAAAAGCTGAAGAGTCTATGGATCCGGAAGCCTTGGGAGAAGTAGACAATATAATCGAAGAATTGTTTGATTCTTTAGAAGAAAAAAAAAAGAAAAAAAAACGAAAAAAACGAAAAGGCGGGAAGAGAGACGGCAAAGGAGCTAGTAGCAAAGGGTATACATTGAGAGATTGGTTTAAAGGCGGCGGCTGGGTACAGACTGGTGGAAAACATGATGGAAAACCATGTGCAAAGCAACCTGGACAAAAAACTAAACCTTATTGTAGAGATCCGGATGATAGAGCACGTTTAAGTAAAAAAGAAAGAGATAAAAGAGCAAGCAAAAAAAGAAAAAATGATCCTAATCCAAATCGTAAAGGTAAAGCTATAAACGTAAGGCAGAAAAAGTCTAAGAGGAAGAAAGAATGAATAAAATATTTGATAAATGGAAAAACTATCTTTTAAAAGAAGAGACAGAAATAGCAG
>MDSV01052561.1_pt1 | contig 10275 bp, 8 predicted proteins | sample 810851 | NCBI WGS metagenome assembly MDSV01 (sample SAMN05326640, study PRJNA326480) | marine metagenome | isolation source: seawater | place: Atlantic Ocean: North East | collected 2012
TAACAGGATGAAAGCTTAAAGAAACTGCATCAGCATAAATAGTTGAATAGTTTATTTTACCTTTATAATTTGAACCTATTGCATGGCAGTTATCATTTACTAATTGAAATTTATATTTTTTTTTCATTTTATATAGGGCATCCCAATCAGAGGGTTGGCCCGCATAATCTGTAGCTATAACAGCTTTGATTTTTTTCTTTTTTTTTTTTAAAATTTCAATTTTTTTTAGTAATGATGAAATTGAAATATTAAATGTTTCGTTATCAATATCTACGAATTCTACTGATGCTCCACAATATTCAACTGACGCTGCCGTTGCAAAAAATGTATTAGAACTACAAAGAATAATATCGTTTCTTTTCCAACCTAAAGCAATACCAATTAAATGTAATGCTGCTGTGCCACTCGAAACAGCTAATGCATATTTACATTTAAATTTTTTTTTAAATGCATCTTCAAATTTTTTTACGTAAGGACCTTGAGTAATATATGGACTTTTTAAAACTTTTGAGACCTCTTTAATATCATCTTCGTCAATGAACTGTTGACCATAATTAATTATTTTTTTCATACCTCAAAAGTATGGAGAAATTTTGAAATTTCTTCTTTGATTTCTTTTGGAGTTAAAAAATTAGAGTTTTTACCACTCGAATATGAAAAGCCTTCTTTTACATTTGATTTTATTTTTTTATAAGTTGGATAAATTATATAATAATTTTTTAATTCTAATGTTGAATATGAATCATTTTGAGAAATCATTTCTTCATGAATTTTTTCACCAGGTCTTATACCTATTATTTTTATATTTGGTTTTGGATTTATAGCTTTAACTACATCTATGATATTATATGAAGGAATTTTTGGAATAAAGATCTCCTCTCCTTTCATTTTTTTTAAACAATTTATTACAAAATTAGCTGCATAAGGAAGTGAAATATTAAATCTAGTCATTTTTTTATCAGTGACTGTAAAAAATTTTTTATTTTTTTGTTTCAAGAAAATTGGCACTACAGAGCCTCTGCTTCCAAGTACATTACCATATCTAACCACCGAAAATATGGTTTTATTTCTACCTTTAATTATATTTGCGTTGATGAAAAGTTTATCTGAAGTGAGCTTTGTAGCACCGTATAAATTTATTGGAGCACATGCCTTATCAGTGCTTAATGCCAAAACTTTTTTAACATTATTATTTATTGCTGCTTCAATTACATTTTGTGCTCCTATCACATTGGTTTTTACCGTTTCAAATGGATTGTATTCTGTGGCTGGAACCTGTTTTAAGGCAGCGGCATGAACTAAAATATCTATATTATTTTGTAAGGCAGAATTTAATCTATTATAGTCTCTTACGTCACCAATAAAGAATCTTATATTTTTTAAATTTTGAGAAATAATTTCATTTTCTTTAAGTTTCAGTTGTTTAAATTCATCTCTACTAAAAATTATAATCTTATTAGCCATTTTGTTTTTTAATAAATTGATTACAAATTCTTTGCCAAAAGAACCTGTTCCACCCGTAATAAAATAATTATGTTTTTTCATACAATTAAGTTCTTAGTCTCATTAAAATATAATTTCAAATTAATATATTATTTTTTTGATGTTTATTTAATATTCGTATGGATTTTCTTATAAACTTTAGGATAAATTTTGTCATCAAAATTATCACTTAATAATTCAATGTTTATATAATATGTAAAAACTTTAATGATTTGGCTTAAATATAAAATTATAAATTTTTACATGACACTCATTGATATTTTATTTAATTTTTAAAATCATAAAATATTAATTTTTTTGATCATAAACAAATTTTTTTATTTTATCGAATATAAAATGAAAATTTTGATTAATATTAATTTCATTTTTTTTTATTTGTTTTTTATTATTATTATTTATGAATTTATTTTTTAACAAATAATTTATTTCCTTAGATCTGCCATCATCATCATTTTCAAATAAAACGTAAGGAATTTTATTTAGTGCAATTATTTCAAAAGTTGTAACTCCAAATCTACAGAACATTTTTTTAGATTTTAAAAATAGTTCTAAGATATTGTTTGGTTTAAAAATTATATTTTTAAAACCTATATTTTTAAAATAATTTATTTTACTTTTTTTTACCAACGAACTTAATATTAAAATTAAATTTTGAATTTTTAATAATTTTAAAATTTCAGGGCTTAAAAATGCAGTTCCACCAATTGTTAAATAATTTCCTTTATTTTTAACTTTAATGAATTGTTTAATAGTATTTAGTTTGTTTATTTCTCTATTTAATATTAGACACTTTTTTCCAGAATAAATATTTTCTTTAAGATTATTTTTAAAACTAATAGCGGGAATAATTTTTAAAGAATCTTTTTTTTTTAAAAATTTATCAATAAAAATAACATTTTTAATTTTTAAAATTTTATTTTGAATTAATTTTAAATATTCATTAGGTAGATCAAAAATAAAATAGTCACTTTTATTTTCAATTTTAAATTTATTAAAATTTTCTATATTCATATATATATGATTTTTAACTTTATATTTTGGAAATGAGTCTAAAAATATTACTTTAATATTTGACGTAAATCTTTCGTTAATTTCCCTTTCAATAATATTTATTCTTTTTGAATGCCCTAAACCTAAAGATGGATTTTTTATAGTTACTAAATTAAATTTTTCTAAATATTTTTTATGAGGTTTTTTTTGATTTACGTGTTTATTAATATGATTAAATTTTGAAAAGCATCTATATTTCGACGCATTATAAAAAGAAAATTCTTTATTTTTAGTTTTTAAATATTGATAAATTATTTCAAAGAAATCTAAATCAGATTTTGTATCGATTGAAAGTCTTGACTTTTTTCCAAGTTCGTAATTTAGTGGTTTAAATTTTGTAATATTGAATTTATCAGGTTTAAGTTTAACAATATAACCAGGATTTTCCTGTAATATTTTATTATTAGATAGCTTATTTACTTTTTCCCATGCTTGAGTTTTGAATAATTTTATGCCCTCGTGTTGAACTCTTTTTGATGTTTTAATAAAATCATAATTTTTATCCTTTTTCAATTTTTTATACATTCGAGAGATCAGAAAATTATCAATTAATACACAATCTCCTGATATTAAAACACTGTATTCTGTAGAAATTATTTTTGATAATTTAAAAATTCTTTCTGTTACATTATTTTCTTTATTGTAGAAAAAAAATTTTACATTTTTGTACTTAGGACTTAAGTCTAGTTTAAACTTTTTATTTTTTGAATATGGGCCAGAAGCTATATAAATATCTTTAATAATTTTGTTTTTTTTTAGTTCATCAATTATTAATTCAATAACAGTTTTTTCTCCAATTCTTCTAAAATGTTTTAAGGGTAATCTTGAGGAATTACACCGGGCATTAATAATTGCTGTTATCATTTAAAAAATCAATTTGGATTGTGATCAATATAACTTAGATAATGATATTTTAAATTTAAAATTTTTTGTTTATTTATAATATATATATCTTATAAGAACCAAACATGTCTAAAAAAAATTTTAGCTATAAAGAGTATAATACAGCATTAAATAGCAGAATTGGTGTTCATAAAAAATATAGCAATTTTAATCTTCACGACTGGATTGATAAAAATTTAAAAATAGGATCTGACCAATTTATTCTAGATATGGGTTGTGGAAATGGAAATTTTATTAATTATTTTTTTTTAAAAAATTTAAATTTAAAAATTACTGGTGTAGATTCGAATAAAAATTTGCTAGATGATATAAATAATCCATCAAATGAAAATAAATTAAATTTAATTCACAGCGATTTTGATGAAGTTGAAATAAAAAATCAGAAATTTGATTGGATATTTTTTATATACTCAATTTATTATTCTCAAAAGCCAAAAGAACTAATTCAAAAAATGTATTCTTATTTAAAAGATGATGCTCAATTAGTCATAATAGGTCCTGGAAAAAGTAATGCAATTGAATTGGATAAATTAAATAGAAAAATAACAGGTTTAGACCCAAAACCTGAGTACCGAGAAAGACAAAAAAGGATTGAGGATGAGTTCTACGATATAAGTGGAAATATATTCGGTGAAGCAAATTGTAAATTAAATATTTTAAATAATAAACTCTCTTTTCCTAACGAAATTGAATATGCTAATTATTATTGGTCTACTTTGTTATGGAGAGATAGTTTAGAGAGGTTACACCAACCAAGTGAAGAAGAGCTAAAAAAACAATCTCTAATAGAAATCAAGAAACAAAATAATCTCGTAATAAACAAACAAGTTTCTACTTTATTAGTAAAAAAGAATTAATTTTTTTTTAAAAAAGTTAAATGGTTTTCATACAATTTTACAATTTCATAGGCTTCTGCATATTTATAACCACTTAAAAATCCATAGTATTTTGCTATGATTTCAAGAGAACCTACCGAATAAGGATGTGGATATTTTTGGATTTCATTTTTATACTTTTTAAAAGCAGAAATTTTGTGTTTTAATTCTTTTGAAATATCTATAAAAAAATTTGGTCTAAAGATATTATTATTGTTAGATGAATTGTTTGGTATATCAAAACAAATAATTGAACATTTCTTTTTGTGAGGTCTAGCAACAATTTTTGCAACCTCAAAAGTAATTCGATGATCTTTATTTAACTCTGAAGATGAATGAGTAATTATTATATCTGGTTGAAAATTTTTTTTTAAAACTGAATTAGCAATTGCCGAAATTGGATAATTATCGAACACTTGGTCTTTATAACCAAGTAAAGAAATATCTTTTATTCCTAAAATTTTTGCAGAACTATTTAAATGTTTTGAGTTGTCAACAGGCTTGTCTCTAACAGTTATTTTTCCATCACTTAAAACTACTAATTTAATATTGGCTTTAACTTTACTAAGTTTTTTTATTAAACCTCCCGGTCCCAAAGCTTCGTCATCAGCGTGTGCTACGAGAATTAAAATATTTAACATTATGTTATGATTTTGACATATTTATTATATACATTAATAATTATTATCAATGATATCTCTTTATAATCCATATATCTCTAAAAATACACTTAAAAATGTTTCAAATTGTATTAAACAAAATTGGATATCATCAAAAGGTTCTTACGTGAAAAAATTTGAAAAATCTTTCTCAAAATTTACAAAAATTAAATATTCGATTTCAGTATCAAATGGAACATGTGCTATGCATATTGCATTGCTTTCATTGGGAATTAAAAAAAATGATGAAGTTATAGTACCTAGTTTTACTTATGTAGCATCATCCAATCCAATCAAATATGTTGGTGCTAAGCCTGTTTTTGTAGATTCTGATCAAGAAACTTTACAAATAGATGTAAAAAAAATTGAAAAGAAAATTAACTCAAAAACGAGAGCAATAATTTGTCCCCATTTATACGGAAATATGACTGACATGGATTATTTAGTTAAATTAAAAAAAAAATATAAATTATTTTTAATTGAAGATTGTGCAGAATCTTTTGGCTCATATTACAAAAAAAAACATTCAGGAAATTTTGGGGAAATATCGACATTTAGTTTTTATGGAAACAAAACTATTACAACAGGTGAGGGTGGAATGGTTTGTACAAATAATAAAAAAATTGCAAATTTAGCATTTAAGTTAAAAACCCAAGGTGCAATGAGAAATGTTCACCCATACTATCACGATGTAATTGGATACAATTACAGAATGACAAATATATGCGCTGCGATAGGTGTTTCCCAATTAGAAGATGCAAAATTTATAATAAAGACAAAAAAACAAATTTTTAAACAATATGAAAAAAATATTAAAATTAATAAAAAGATAAAATTATTAAAAGAAAGTAATAATGTGAGTAGCTCATATTGGTTGATAGTTATAATTTTAGAAAATAAATTTATTAAACGAAGATTAGAAAAATTTTTAAATAATAATAGCATAGAAACTAGACCGACATTTTACCCTTTACATAAATTGCCAATTTATCATACACACCAGAAAATAAAGGTAGCGGAAAAGTTAGGGACCTGTGGAATATGTTTACCAAGCTACCCAGGAATAAAGATAAATGAAATTCAGTACATTTCAAAAAAAATTAATCAGTTTATTTATGAGGTCTGATAAAAAAGTTTTATTTTTTGGAAGATATGGTGATATTTTTTCAAAAAGAGTCTACAATTTTTTGTTAAAAAGATTTAATAAAGTAAATTGCGTTTGGAGCAAAAAATCAAAAGAAAATAAAATAAATAATCACAATTTTGATAATGTAGATTTGTTAATTTCATTTAGGAGCTACTATATTTTCAAAAAAAAACATTTAAGTAAAATAAATAATCTATGTTTAAATTTTCATCCTGGACCACCTAAATATAGAGGCTTTGGCTGTGCTAATTATGCAATTTATAATAAAGATAATTTTTATGGTGTAACCGCACATATTATTAATGAAAAAATTGATAAAGGAAAAATATTAGATGTAAAAAAATTTAAAATAGGAAAGGCAATTTCATTAAAAAAATTGTTAAATCTTGCACATAATAAACAAGTTCTTCAAGTAAAAGATTTAATAAATAAGCTCATAAAAATAAACTTCGATCACAAAAAAATAAAAGAAAACTTTAAAAATAATTATAAATGGTCCTCAAAACTGGGATCGAAAGAAAAATTAGATAAATTTTATGAGATTAAAAATATAGGTAATTCAAAGGAATTTAAATTAAAAATAAGAGCCACAAAGATAGATACATTTAAACCTTTTGCAATTGTAAAAGGAAAAAAAGTTTACATAAAATAAATATATTTTAAATGCATAAAAAAAAAATAATTTTCCCAACTGCTTATTTTTGTTCATGGAATGGTGGAACAAAATTAATTAAGATGTGTATTGATAGTATTCTTTACTATGACAAACTAAGAAAATTTGATTACATAATTTTAGTTCCTGATAAAAATATTATTTCAAACTTTAAAAGAATTTATTTTATTATTAAAAATATTTTAAAAAATATTATTAAATTAAAATTAAAATATGATGAGTGGCCATATTACAATGGTGCAAAAGAATTAAGAAATTTTTTTTCACAAAAGAAAAAAATAAAAATTTTTGGTGTAGATTATATAGATGAAAAAAATTATCTATTAAATGATGCAAATATAAATTTTTTATCGATGAACACTAATTTTAAAAAAAAAGGAAAAATTGGCTATATTTTTGATTTACAACATAAACATTTAGTAGATTTTTTTTCTTTAAGCGAAAGAAGAGATAGAGATATTTTCTTTTCTAAAATTTTAAAAAGTAATGATAATATCATTGTAAATTCTCGAGATACCAAAAGAAATATAAATAAATATTTTAAAAAAGTAAAAACTAAAATTAATGTCTTACCCTTTTGTCCTTTTATTGATTTTAATACTAAAAATTTAAATAAGATAAATATTAAAAAGAAAGATAAATATTTAATTACTTGTAATCAATTTTGGAAACATAAAAATTATGAAACTTTATTACATGCATTTAAATTTTTGGAGGATAGAAATTTAAATTTAGTTATAACAGGACAGGTCAGCAACAAAAATTATGATTACTATTTGTATGTCAAAAATCTAATCAAAAAATTGAATTTAAATAATGTCAAAATATTCATAAATTTGAGAAAGGAAGAACAAATTAATTTACTTTTTAATTCTATTGGATTAATACAGCCTTCACTATATGAGGGAGGACCTGGAGGATTTTCGGTTTATGAAGCAATTGCAATGGGTAAACCGATTTTAGTTTCAGATATAAAAGTAAACAAAGAAATTATCTATAAAAAAAAATTAATTTTTAAAAAAAAAAATGCTAAAGATTTGTTTAAAAAAATTTTACATTTGACAAAAATGAAAAGTTATACAAAAAGACAATTTTTAAAATATTCCCTTTATAACAAAAAAAAATTAGGAAAATATTTGTTTAATTTGGTTAAAAATATTTAATTAATTAATTTAGTAAATTATGCATCAAAATTTTAAATTATTTATAAATCATAACAAAAAAAATTTTAAAAAAGTTAGTGATAGTACAAAAGGTCAAATTTTAATTGAGTTTAACAACTGGTCTATGGCACATATATCAGCATCATATCTAGGGAATATTTTATCAACAAAACATAAAGCAAAAATGGTAGGTTTTGAGGGTTATACATTAATTTCCTCAAGATTAAATTTGTCTACTGTTGATAAATTTAAATATTTTCTCTCAAAAAATTTTTTTGGAAAATATTATAAAGTTTATAATTCATTTAATGTGGAAAATTTTATAAGACCATCAATTGAGACAGACATATTGGAAAAGTCAAAAAAACAATATTTTGATGCAATTAAAAAAATTTCTTCTAAAGAAAAATTATTAAATTTTAGAATAGAAGGTGTGATAATTGGAGATCTTATTTACGATACTTTTCTCAAAATTAAAAAATTACCAACTGTAGATATTAATAGTGATATTTTGAAGAATTATATCTTCGAGTGTATACAGGTTTTTTATTATTGGAAAAAATATATTGAAAATAACAATGTAAAATCAGTAATAATAGTTCACCCAACCTATCTTTATGGAATTATAATGAGGATAGCCTGTCAGAGAAATATACCCGTTTATAGAGCACACTTAAATTACGTCGAATATATTAAACATAAAAATTATAATGTGGGTAAACAATTCCGAAATTATCCTAAATATTTCAAGTCCTTAAATTCAAAAAATAAAATCGAGCTAATAAATAAATCTAAAATATTACTAGAGGCCATGTTAAGAAAAAAAATTGGTTCAACAAACTTAAAAAAGTTTGTGCCTAAAATTAAAAAAAATGAAAAAATTTCTATTCTAATTGCCATGCATAATTTTTATGATAGCCCACATGTTTTCGGTAAAATGCTTTTTCCAGATTTTTATGAATGGTTAAACTACCTTGTTAAAATAAGTAAGAAAACAAACTACAAATGGTATCTTAAATTACATCCTGAAAATGATATTAAGGATTTCGAATTTATAAAAAAAATTATAGGTAAAAAAAGTAATATTGAAATTCTTCCATCTAATGTAACTCACAATTTTGTTCTTAATAAAAAAATACAATTCGTTTTAACTTGTTTCGGAACAATTGGATATGAATATGCTTATTTAGGACTTACAGTAATAAATGCATGTAAACTTAATCCTCACCATGCATATAATTTTAATTTAAATCCAAAAAATATTCTAGAATATTCACAAATTTTAAAAAATTTAAAAAGATACTTAATTAAACCACCTAAAAAAGAGATATTAGAATTTTTTTACATTAGACGTATCTTATTATCAAATAATTGGCTGGATATTAAAAAGAAAAAACTGGAAAATGTTTTCAGATGGCAAAATGAAGTATATAAACCAAAACTATATAAAATCTGGGTTAAAAATTGCAATAGAGAGAAACATAACAGAAAATATCAATTTTTTAGAAATTTTATTGATTCAAAAAAAAATGTTTCAATAGTATCTAGGGATCAAAATTAAAATACAAAAAATATGATTGAGGGAGGAAAGAGATTAAACAGTAAAAGCTTTAATAAAAAACCTCTAGTAACTCTTATAACAGTAGTTAAAAATGGGGGTAAACATTTAGAGGATTGTATTCAGAGTATTATTAATCAATCATTTAAAAATTTTGAATATATAATTATAGATGGTGACTCAAATGATAATACTCATAATATTATTAAAAAGTATGAGAAGTCCATTGATTATTATTCGATAGAGAAAGATAAAGGTATTTATGACGGGTTTAATAAAGGAATTAAAAAAGTTGAAGGTGAATATTTTGGCTTTGTAAATTCAGATGATATTTTGATGCCAGATGCAATGAAAATTTTAGATACTTACATAAAAAAATATAAAAACATTGATTTTATATTTGGTGCTGTAAAAAAACATTGGGGTGTTTTATATGGATATAAACCGTGGAAAATCAGTTACAGTTGGGGATTCTATTCAAGTCACTCAACAGGTTTTTATATAAAAACAGAGTCTGCAAAATTAGTAGGAGAATATAATTTAAAATATAAATTTTCTGCTGATTACGATTATTTCTACCGAATGATTGTTAAGCATAAATTAAAAGGTGTTGGAACTAATAAAAATGAACTTTTTGGTGAATTTAGAAGAGGAGGATTTTCTAGTAAAATAAATTTTTTTGAACATTTTGGAGAAGAAATAAGAATAAGATTTGATAATGGACAAAACAAGTTATTAATTGCA
>MDSV01174957.1_pt1 | contig 10275 bp, 6 predicted proteins | sample 810851 | NCBI WGS metagenome assembly MDSV01 (sample SAMN05326640, study PRJNA326480) | marine metagenome | isolation source: seawater | place: Atlantic Ocean: North East | collected 2012
CCGAGCGCCCCTCACGATAGAAAGCATAATTACCTCGATTGATTAGATCTCGGTTATCCAATATGTTATAAATGTTTAAACCTAGACTTACTTTAGGAGATTTACCTGGTCCCTTTAATTTAAACGAGTAATTCATAAATAAATTAGTGGAGAATTCATGTCCAAGCTTAAGTGGGTGCTGACTGTCAATAACACCATTTTCGTCTTCAAAATTAAAGAAAGTCACCATACTTGGCGAGCGCCATGTTTGGTTCAAACCAACTGCTAAATTTCTCAATGGACCATCTAAGAATTTATAGCGCGCAGTAAAGTTCGCGCGCTGCTTCGGACGTCCCGGGAGCTGATCGCCCTGATAGAAATACTGCAACTGCTTTTCGGGAGTAATCGATGGATGCAATCCAATAATAGAATTATCGATAGTACAATTATAGGAAGCTAAAAATGTTACCGCTTTACTTGGATTATAAGTAACATCGAACTCAACTCCTTTCGATAGAGTCACATCACCAACTGAGCGGCGACCTGCCATCATGCTTTGGCGAATACTGCGATTGCCTCCTTCATTATCATAATATAAATAACTATAGTCTTCACCGTACTGACTGTATGGATAAATTGTATTTAGCATCGCAGTAGTGTAAGCAAATTCATCATCATTTTCTTTTTCGATTTCGTAATAAACGATCTGCCCATCTACCTTCTTACCAGCTAGGCTAAAACGAAAGCCCCCCTCAATTCCCTTACCATATTCAGGCGGTGCTATATCTCCAATCGGTGTGCGTTGTGTACCACCAGGGGACTCAATCGATTCGGCATAATTTGCAAAAATACCCAATGAAGGGTTGATCCAATATAACAGGCCCAGCGATGGACTTACCTTGTGGTACGTTTTTGATTCCTTATTATTATGGATATCATCGCTAGGATCTTCTAAATTATCATATCCATGAACAGAAACTTTTCGCAGACTTGATGTTAGATCAATCGCATCGTATCGAGCACCTAGCAATGTATGTAAACGTCCATTTAAAAATTCACTTTGCAGGGCAAACCATTGGCTAAATGTATCAACTTTGGAGCGCTGCACTTGTTTTAAAGCCCAGAGCGAATCGCTTGGATCATAGAGACGATAAACATCATTTCCATCCGCATCTTTTCCTGCATAATTATGTAACAAGTTGTCAAATCCGTTTTGTTGACTTGTTTCTGGATCTCGGAATGAATCAAAAAGTTCTCCTCCATTAGCTTCAACCAATTCCTGTTCTGAAGAAGCCTCACTAAGTAAAGCTTGTGGTATGTCACCACTGGCAACTACATATTTACCTGTAATTGAATCGATCCCAATTGGAATTTGTTTAATTCCAAATCCATTAGGTCCTTTTTCTGCAAGATTCCATGGCTCAATATAATTCGAAAAATAATCATCCGTTGGAGTTGTGCCTTGAAAAAAAGCATTTACTTGCCACGCAGGCACTCCTACTCCGTCTTGGCGATTAGTAAGTGCAATATTACCAACAAGAGGTAATTGTGAGACATTAGAGTTTCGTATAAAATCAAAACTTACACCTGGCACAGTTGCATCAAATCCCTCGCTAAGCTTAAAATATTCATAACTTCTTTGAGCATCGGTAAATCTGTTATTATCGGCACGATCTGTGCCTGCATAAGACCCTTCCGGACCCCCCATTAACTGCATTGTCTCCAGCGCACCACTTGGTATCATATCATAGTCCCTAGCGTATTTTTTATCTATATCTGAATCAATACCACCAACTAATTTATGCTGCCCAATCTTGATCGGAAATGCGCCGTCATAAATAAACGTAGCCTTGATCCCATCACGCTCCGTTTCCCAACGACTTTTAGTCCAATAAGTTTTTATATATGGGTCTTCTAAATTGTAGGCTGTTTGAGGATCAGACTGATACGGTAATGAGAAATGTTGGCGTACCATTCCTGCGCCATAGCTATCTCGATTAAGTCCATTGCCTTCTACTTCTTGACTGTTAACAGCAAACTCAATTTCAAAATCATCATTGATAATATGCTGAAGCTTAGCCGTGTAGAAGTAGCCATCACGATCATTCTTCTTATCTGGTCCACCAATCGAACCATAGTTACTCGCATTGATTCCCTCATATAGCGCCGCTATATCCGCTCTGCTATTAATTTTACTGCTATTTGTGACTATCCTATCAACAACCACATCTGGTAAGTACTCTACGTAGTCGGGAGTATATGGTACATTATACTCAAAACGGCTAAGTAAGCCGGCATAATCCGTTTTGGTGCCAGGTGGCGCTTCCGCAGGCACCGTAATACTAGCAACACCATTCGCATCATAAATGAATGCATCTAAGGTATTGGTGTAAAAATCATCGTCTCTTCCAGTGCTATCCTTTAAAGCCCGCACTGGAAAGTACGCTTCTGTGTCCACATTTTCAAAATGGAGTTGCAGATTAGTTTTTGAGTTCGGCTTAAAGGTAACTGCTACTGTATCGCCTTTATACCCAAACTTTTTGTACGGGTGATTATACCCTTGGGATAGATCGACTGCCATATATTTTACGGCTAGTTGATCATTGATAATCTGATTAATTGTTAGCTCTTTACGGCTAAAATCTTTGTTGCCGCTTGTATAACTAGCGACTGCGGCATTTTTGGCAAAATTAGCGATGTATGGAATCGTGTTAATCGAACCACCTGGGGATGCCTGGCCAAATATTAAGCTATTCGCGCCTTTGATAATATCTACTCGATTAACATTATATCCATCACGGGGAACGGTACGTGGAAAATAATCGTATCGAGAAACACTGGCACGAAAGCCGCGAATACGGAGGCGATCTAAACTAAAGCCATCCGGATCGGTATCAATGCCAGAGACAACTGCTGCCAAATCTTCATTGGACTGAATGCCTAAATCAGAAAGTAATTCCTCGTTGACGATCGACATCGTAATTGGGGTGTTTTTAACGAGCGAGTTCGTGCGGGTCGCAGAATTACTATTAGCAGAAAAATACCCCTGATCATCAGAAGCGCTCACTTCGAAATCCGAGAGAATATAAATCTCTTCATTTTCCACATCGTCCGCACCGCTAACTGCGATCACTGCAGTGTCAGCATCATTAACAGTATTGAAGTCACTGTCCTCTTGTCCATACGCAGGGATAGTAAAACTAGCTAGTAAAAATAAAACGATACAATATCTCATAATTGGAGTGTTGAAAAAAATAAAAACAAGGGTCAAAGCGGTAGGGTACAATTGGCTTGTCAATGCAATTTAATGCAATGATTGTTGATTAATAAACCATTTAATCAACACATAAAAATGTCCTACTGCAGTAAGCAATTCTCGTTCTTAAATTTTATAGCGCTTCTGCTAGCTTTGCACCAAAGCCACGCAGAAATAACTGAAAGCTTCAACATGTCAGCAGTATCCGGAAGCGATATCGGTAGCCCAGGTGCGCGCGCAGGAGCTGATAGTAAGGGCTGGATGAGTACCTGGCAAACCGTTGTTGGTACGGCTCGCTACAGCAGTGACGATTTAAGCATCGACTCTTTATCCTCTACTGGAGGATCCTTACAGTTACGTGGTGAGAAGAAAGCCAAAAGCATCGGAAGAGCTGTCGTTATGCGACAAATGGATGCTACTTACTCTGGAGATGTCTACGGACAATTCCGCTTTAATTCTGGATCTCCTCATAATGACTCAGTTATCGGAGTTTTATTTAGCGCTCCTAGCCAAGAGCCCCCAACTCCAAAAACCGCGATGTTTGCGATCTGCCCAAAGCGCTGGGGTTCTAACTATGGAATGATTGGTGCAGGACAAAAAGTTGCTAAGGTAGATATGGGAGCTGCGTGCGAAGCATTCCTAAACTATTTAGTCTTATGGAAATTAGAGAATTTGCCAGAACCTGGGAAACGTAAAAAAATTCAGCTCAAAATGTGGGTCCTCAACGAGGCGCAAGCCTCACACTTTAAGGCATCCAATTTTTCGGAAAATTCACTTTTAGAAGCTATTCGTGGATCCGAAAAAGAACAGGTGTCCCAATTTACATCCGTTACAATACCCAACTCTAAAAGGACCTTAGCACGCGGAATGGTCGTTTCTTTGTTTAACTTCTCGACGCCACAACTGTACTTTGATGAAATACATCTATCGGCTACAGGATTTTAAAGATGCCCCATAAGTTAACAGCTTATGGGATAAGTATTCCCCTTTAATCCCTGCAACCATTACCCTAATACCACAAAAAAATAACAGACTGTTATTAGTATTGAGTACTATTGCTACCAAACAATTACCCAAGTAGAACATCCTATACTCCACATTTATGACGCAAACTAAACTCTCTACTGGTGAAAAGATCGGCTATGGATTAGGAGACACCGCATCGAATTTATACTTCAAATTTTTCGAAGTATTTTTAGTCTACTATTACACGGATATCTTCGGATTAAACCCAGCAGCAATGGGCACGATGTTTCTTGTAGCGAACCTATGGGATGCAATCAACGACCCCTTAATGGGGGCAATAGCAGACCGCACGAATACAAAAAACGGCAAATATCGGCCTTACTTGCTTTGGTTTGCTATTCCTTACGGATTAACTGGATGGCTAATCTTTGCTAATTTCGAATTTCTCACAGACCCCAGTCTAAAATTAATCTACGCCTATGCGACCTTCATCTTGTTTAAGATGGTGTATACGGCGATTAATGTTCCCTACTCCGCAATGATGGGGGTAATTAGTGCAGATGCAGAAGATCGCCAAGAACTCGGTCGTTTTCGATTTCTTGGCGCTTTCGGTGGTGGATTTTTGATCTTTTTAACCGTTCGCCCGTTAGTTGAATTCTTGGGTAAGGGCGATGAAGGACTCGGCTTCCAGTTAACAATGGGGATCTTTGGAATCCTCTCGATCCTTTGTTTTTACATATGTTATAAAACGACCAAAGAAAGAATTACTGCGCAAACAGATGCGAATGCAGTCACCATTTTACAAGACCTCTCGTTTTTAGTTAAAAATAGACCATGGGTCATTATGTTTATTGCAGGCATATTAACCCTAACTAATGTGGTTTTAAGAGGATCCGTGACTATTCACTACTGTGAATACTATTTAGGATGGGGATCGGAAAAAGTCTTCTTATGGATGGATATCACGACGCTCTTTCTATCGACTGGCACCCTAGCCTTTATTGCTGGTTGTTATATGACCAAATTAGTTCTGAGCGTTTTCACCAAGAAATTTGCGCTAACTGCATTAACTATAATTAATGCAATCGGTATATTTATCTTTTTCATAGTCCCACCGGAGGCAACAACTACATTATTTACACTTAATCTTTTCTGTAGTTTTGTCGCTGGTCCTACGCCCGCAATTGTATGGGCGCTCTACACCGATGTAGCTGATTATGGAGAATGGAAGTACGGTCGTCGCGCGACTGGACTGGTCTTTTCGGCCGCGCAGTTTGCACAAAAAATGGGCATTACAATTGCTGGTAGTGCTGCAGGGTTTCTGCTTGCCGGTTACGGTTATATTGCCAACCAAGAACAGACTGACGAAGCACTATTAGGGATTCGAATTATCTTCTGTATATTGCCTGGTACTTTAGCACTGGCTAATGGTCTGCTGCTACTATTCTACCCATTATCGCAGAAGCAAACTGAAGAAATTCAAGCAGAACTTGCGGTTACAAGAGCAAGTCAAGGCTAGCCTTTGTGCTTACTAGCAAGTGTAGGTGACTAATTAATAGCGTGGAATCTGCGCTGTTGTTTATTCATCAATAAGTGATAAATAGTACTTCAATAGAAGCGCTAGATAGCATGTAAGGAGCATACTACCTTCTAGTATTGTAGAATCAAATCAATGGATGGCTTCAAAGACTCGTACGTAATCGACTTCCATGTGCTGCGGAAATGCAGTGAGGTCGACACCTTCACGACCTCCCCAGCTTCCACCAATTGCAATATTTAAAATTAGGTAGTAGGCGTCATCTTGAGTGAACGGCCAGTCGTCCTCGGCGCGCTGGCCCTTCTCCAAAATGTGGTAGCAGGTATCATCAATGTAAAAACGAATTTGGGCGCCATCCCACTCCACAGAGTACACATGAAAATCTCCGGCAACATCTTCAACCGGCAACGTTTTCTTCGCGCCTTTGTGATTCATGAAGTTTGATACCTTGGTATGCACGGCAGAATGAACCAAATTCGGCTGAAATCCCACGTGCTCCATAATGTCCATCTCACCACAAACTGGCCATGGGTTTTTAGTTTCATCACCCAATAGCCAAATAGCAGGCCAAGTGCCAAGGCCTGTAGAAAAGCGCGCGCGCACTTCAACACGAGCATGCGTAAACTCTCTTTTACCGCGCGTGACGAGACGAGCTGAGGTCGCCGAATGCTGCTGGAGCAATTCTGGCTTTGCGTTAAAGCTGCGCAAGGTTTTCGCAATGTCTTGAAACTCTTTTTGAGTAGTCGCCTCTAAATGGGCCTCAATCATTAAAGAACCCTTTTCAACGCGAGAATTTTGGCGGCTCTGCGTATACTTTTGTAATTCTTCATTATAAGTAAGGTATCCGAGGTCATAGCCCCAAACCTCGGGATCTGGCTCGCCGGTGTAATCAAATTCATCCGACCAAACTAATATCCATTTTTCTGGATTTAGTCCTGCGTGAATTCTATCTGCATCCATGGTAGTCAGTAGCAAAAAAAATAGTAAAAATACAGATGTAGAATTTTTCATTGTGCATAATTATCCAGATAAGCGATCTAACTCGCAACATCATAGTTAATGTAATTAAGAGTAGTGCGACCAAGATAAGCGCATGTACAGAATCTAAGCAGCAAAGAATTACACTTACAATCTAATGCTCCTGATCCTGCGCATTACCAGCACCGCTAGGTACGTGAATTTCATGGACCATCGCAGCAACTTCCGCAGGAATTTTTGCAGTAAATGCACTCACACAGAAAGCTGTCGCAAAGTTAATTAACATACCTACGAAACCAATACCCTCGGGAGTGATACCAAATAAATACTGATCCGCGCTTCCTCCCAGAAACTGGAAATAAACGATGTAGCTACTAGTGAATGTAATGCCCATAACCATGCCTGCTATGCCGCCTGCTCGGTTGATACGAGTTGTAAAAATCCCCATTAACAACGTTGGGAAAAAAGACGAAGCGGCTAAACCGAATGCAAAGGCTACAGTTTTAGCAATAAAAGCAGATGGTGGGTTAATGCCAAAATAAGCTGCTGCTGCCAACGCCACAAAAGAAGCAATACGCGCATACGTTACTTCCTCTTTGTCGGTCAGTTCGGGCTTAATAATTTTTTTCATTAAATCGTGCGATATCGATGTGGAAAGCACCAGTAAGAGTCCCGCAGCAGTTGATAAGGCCGCCGCGATGCAGCCTGCCATCAGTAAAGCGATAACCCACATAGGTAAGCCTGCCATGTAAGGGTTTGCCATCACCATAATATCATTACCAAAATAGAGCTCATTCGGATTGCTTCCATCTGCCTTATTCGCAATCAAGCGCTGCCCATGAATGCCAACCCGCTGGGACTCTAGTGTATCATGATCCGGATAAATTGGACCTTTACCTATAAAAACTGAGAATGTTCCGGTTGTTGATTGTGCCGGCCCAAAATATTGAATTCTTCCATCATTATTCTTATCCACCCAAGCCATCTGACCGGTCGCCTCAAATTGCTTAAACCAAGATGGTACCTCCGCGTAAGCGGTGTCGTGCAATTTTTCGATTAAGTTGACTCGCGAAAAGGCTCCGATTGTAGGTGCGGTCAAATAAACGACAGCTATAAACGATAAGGTCCAGCATGCAGATTTTCGCACAGACTGAACATCTTTAACTGTAAAAAAACGAACAATAACATGTGGTAAACCAGCAGTTCCACACATCAGTGCGGCTGTGATACAAAACATATTCATCGTCGATAATTTTCCAGATGTATATTCTGCAAAACCAAGCTCAACATTGATCGCATTAAGCTTTTGTAAAAATGGTACAGCTTCTTCGCCAGCTGTATAATTACCAATAAGTCCTAACTGCGGGATCACATTGCCAGTCAGCGCCATCGCTATAAAGATTGCAGGAATCGTGTACGCAAAGGCCATTACACAGTACTGCGCGACCTGCGTGTAAGTAATCCCTTTCATGCCACCTAATCCTGCATAGACAAAAACTATAGCACTTCCTGCGAGTACACCGGCAGGAATACCAATTCCAAAAAGCTGAGAAAAAACGACCCCTACACCACGCATTTGGCCCATAATGTAGGTCATGCAAATAAATATTGCACATACAACAGCTACACCACGAGCAAGCTTCGAATAATACCGGTCTCCAATAAAGTCGGGTACAGTAGCCTTATTAAACTTACGTAGATAAGGTACCATCAAAACAGTCAATAAAACGAAGCCACCTGTCCAACCCATTAAAAAACGCGAAGCGTCATAACCGCTAATAGCGACTGTGCCTGCCATGGATATAAAGGTCGCTGCAGACATCCAGTCCGCTGCAGTAGCCATACCATTAGCAAAAGGTGAGACACCGCCACCTGCCGTGTAATACTCCTTAGTCGATCCTGCGCGTGAACGAAGCGCAATAACAATGTACAAGGCGAACGAAAGACCGATAAAAATAAAATTTAGGGTTTCTTGATCCATTTTAAATTACTCCCCTTCTTGGTTAAAGCCATACTTAGAATCTAAAGAATTCATCCATACCGCATACACCACTAAAATACAGACAAAGCTTATAATCGATCCTTGCTGTGCCATCCAAAAACCAAAAGGCGCATTTCCAATTGTCGGCATATTTACATCGAGCCAATCGCGAAAAAGTATGGCGCATCCATAGCTAATAAGAAACCAAAGTAAGAGTAAAAATAAAGTGACTTTCATAGTAGCGCGTCGGTGCGCAACTCGGTCCTGTATGCTTTCAGCCATAATAATTAGATACTTAGGGGTAGTGGGTAAGCAAAATCAATAACAGACCATATTTATAAAGGAAGGGAAGAATTATTTATTTTTTGTTACAACAATCCTCCATTATATTTATAAAGCGGTAAAATAATTATAGATTGTGCAGGTATGTATAAAATTACGCTTGCTTAATTTCTCACATAAAATGGCTTAACAACAAATGCGATCCACTATTTTTCATTGTACTCTTTCTATTTTAATCCTGGTGCACTCCGCGAGTGCTCATCATATGGTTACCACTGATAGCTCCAGTGCTGCTAATAGTACTGGAGTACTGCTACTAATTACAGCAGGTCTAGCGATAAGCTTAATTTTTAGAAACAGTTCCAAGGTTTCCAATTAAGTTATGCGCTGTGCTTTAGGCCTTCTATAAAAAGTGCAGGAATTTAGTTCTTATTGATGAGCACGATCGTACTAGCTTGTACTGCTTCGGCTGCAATTCTCTATGCATCCGGTTCTTTACAAATTAAACGCGCATTAAGCTATGGGGCGGAAAATCGCCGCGCGATCGCAGTAACAAATATCGCTATGGCCTTATGGTCTTTGCCCCTATTTTTTGTAGCGCGCGGAGAATTTGAGTGGTTTTCATGGCTGACTGCAGTGTGCGCTGGGGTCGCATTATTTATTGGCCGAATTTTTTCGGTTAAATCACTAGAAGTAGGTGACCTCTCAATCGTCGGTCCGTTGCTTGGAATGAAGACCCTACTGGTTGCAGTTTTTTCTTTTGCAACTGGGCAGGCTGAATTAACAGCTTGGTTATGGGTCGCTGCGATCACAGCTACAATAGGGGTTATCCTCATTCAGCGTGGTCCGCAAAAACAAAGTAAATACCGCCGAAAAGCCGCCTATTATGCAGCCGCTGCCAGCGTGCTTTTTGCAACTTGTGATATTCTTGTAGTCGAGGCACGCAGGCAGTTAGGCATCGGTTGGTTATCTCCCACCCTATTTATAACTTTAGCTGTTTTAGTGCCCTGCCTTGGTCGTACGACGAAGGGTCCAGTAAAGGCGCAAAAACCGATCTTTTTAGGTGCTGGAATAATGGGCTTTCAGACCTCTTTAATTATTTTGCTGATTGGCCTTACTGGACAAGCAGTACTTATAAATATTATTTATGCCTCTAGAGCCATATGGACTGTAGTAGTGGATCGTTTATACGGGCGCGGCGAAGCAGTGGCAACTTTCTTTAAATGGAGACTCTTGGGAGCAGCATTACTTGTAGGTTCTATTATAATAGTAATTTTCCTACGCTAATTAATTTAC
>MDSV01175136.1_pt1 | contig 10275 bp, 7 predicted proteins | sample 810851 | NCBI WGS metagenome assembly MDSV01 (sample SAMN05326640, study PRJNA326480) | marine metagenome | isolation source: seawater | place: Atlantic Ocean: North East | collected 2012
GCTCGTCCGAGCGATTTGCAGATCAGCAACGGTTCGATCCTCCACCCAGCTTTCACCGGGCTTCAATCTGGCCAGGAATAGATCGACGGGCTTCAGGTCCTCCACCACTGACTCCAAGCGAGCACACTTCGTCCCTCGCCCTAAGGCTGCGGACATGTCGGTTTCCCTCCGGCTACGTGGATCTACCACTTAACCTCGCCAGTGATCAAGACTCCCAGGGGCATTATTCGAAACGCACGATATGACGCTGCTCATTTCATCGCTTTCACGCCATATCAGTCTGTTCCTATCTGGTTTCATGGTCTTTTAACATCCCGTAAAGGATACTTTTCAGCGTTCGCTCACGCTACTTGGTCCACTATCGGTCTTGAGTCGTATTTAGGATTGGAAGTATCTGCCTCCCATATTCCCGCGCGATATCCGACGCACGGTACTCTGGGCACGTCACATGGTCATGTTCACTACGCATACGGGACTTTCACCCTCTATGGTGCGCCATTCCAGGCGACTTCTGCTTCGTGAATTTAGACAAAGACGGCCCAAACCCCACATCTCCCCCAAGTTTCCAAGGGGGATTCGGTTTGTCCTATTCCGTGTTCATTCGCCACTACTAACGGAATCTCGATTGATTTCTTTTCCTCGCCCTACTAAGATGCTTCAATTCGGGCGGTTCCCTTTCCCTAATGGGAATGTCGCAAAGCGACAGGAGGTCCTATTCGGCAATCTGCGGATCCAAGAGATTCATGCCTCTCCCCGCAGCTTATCGCAGCTTGTCACGACCTTCATCAGCTCTCAAGCCGAGCAATTCCCCAGACAGGTTCTGTAGCATCGCGGATTTCCTTCATCCGCTTCACCTGTGTGATATTATTTCCTCTGGTGTTCAGGATATGTCGATCTTCGGTGTCTTTAGCCAAGCCGTCTCCCCGCAGGGCGGCTCGGCCTCTACCGCTTCCCCCATCATGAGCGCATGCTGGGGTGCATTAAGCATCCTCGCGACAAACAACCCGTATATCAACGCAACGGAGACGCACTGCGAGATGAACTGTCCAAAATTATTCAAAATGAGATGGTCAAAACTCTAACATTTTCGGCAATTATCGTATCTTCTGGGCTATACGATTGAGCGTTTTCCAACATATTTGTAGCATCGACATTACGTCCAATCGCATGCAATGTTACTGCATGATTATTCATTCGGTTCACATCATATTCTGATTCTAATGAGGATGCCGCTTCAAAAATTGGAAGAGCCGTTTCATGCCTATTGGCAGCAGCTAACGCAGTAGCAAGATTTACTAAAATAATAGCAGAACTCCTGTCTGCCATTGCTGCTTGACGTAATGTTAGTATTGCTGCATGGAAATAGGGCAATTCGGCAGGATCTTCATCAGGCTTTTCAGCAAATTCTGCTAATGCAGATTGTAGTAAGCATAAACCGTGATTATTAATCGCTGGAGCATCTCCTGGTCGTTTGTCACATAATTCCATGAACACACTAGCTGCATCTACCCAATTTCCATTTTGCATTAATTTAAATCCTGAAATCATTGATTCCTCTTCACCTTGTTGGAACGGAGAAATTAGAGGAATTGCTCGAGCAGGCATTTGATTCAAACGGACCTCACCATCAATTGGATCAAACGCAGATGCAGATTCAGCCGGATCGACTAAATTATCGAAATCAACCTCCACCTCGGTAAAATTAGATTCATCTGAAAAATCGTGATACACAACATCTTCAGATTTTGAAGATTCAATTTTTTGATTTGAAGAAATTACCCGCGATGCCAGTAATATTTCTTCTTGTGGTTTTTCTTCAACTATTTCCTGAACTTCGATTTTATGTTCAAATTCAGTAGTTATTTCAGGATTTAATTCCAATATATCATCATCCATGATCTCATTATTAGTTTCTATTGGTTCTTGAATCGGTGCTTCAGTTATCTGAGGTTCTTCTTCTATTGAATCCATACTAAGATCTGAACGAGTTCCCGCCCCAAACAATAGTTGTACTTTAGGAGACGTTCGAGCGCCACCTAAAGTAAATGGAAGATTTGGACGAGATTCAATTTCTGATGAAGAAGGGCCACTCAACCCCTCTACTTCTGGAAGAATCTCTGTAAGAGATGCTGTTCCTGGCAGTGGACCAGCAGGCAGAGCGTCATCTTGTTCTATCTCTACAGTAGATCCGAATACGCTCTTACACTCAGGACAACGGTCTCCCCCACCAAAGAGAAGACCGCACACCTGACACTCTTGCATGCTATCCGGTAAACTCTACATGATTTGATGCTGACGGACAGAAGTTCATTCTTCTTCGACAATAGTGATATCTGCTGGACCCCATATACGTCCAATCATAACCATTCCAAGAACTCCTACTGCGATTACTGCATATGGGATTACTGAAGGAGTAACATGTACTTCCCACAATACGAACATTATGTACAAGTAAACCGATGCTAGAGCTACACTGACTAGCATAATCGGGAAACCAGTCTTGAAGAACCGCATGAATGTGATATTATGTCCTGCTCCGCTAGCTATTCCAGCTGTTGCAACATTTGCTGATGCACCAATTAATGTTCCATTACCGCCCAAACATGCTCCTAAAGCAAGAGACCATGCTAGAGGACCCAATGGAAGATCTAAATCAACATCTTGAGCAATTTCAAGCATTACAGGAACCATAGTTGCCGTAAATGGAATATTATCAATAAATGCAGAAGCGATCGCAGAAACCCAGAGTAATAGCATTAATGCCACAAACAAACGTTGGTCTTCGGGAGCTCTGGCAATCATGGTACTTGTCCATTCTGCTAATGCATCAATAAGACCCATCGCACTTAATCCACCAATCAGGATAAAAAGTCCAGCGAAAAATAACAAAGTAGTCCATTCTACTTCATCGAGATAATGTTCAATCTCGTGAGGAGTACACACCAGTAACATCACAAATGCACCTACCAGTGAAATCACTGCCACATTGGATAGTGGATGAGCGACAGCACTATGAGCGAAAAATGCAATTAAAACAAGAGACAATATAATTCCCGATTTAATGAGCAGCGATTTATCTTTAACGCCATATGTTTCTCTCAATGAATCAATATCACGATCACGTTGTAAATCTAGACCTTCACGCTCTAGACGATGCAATAACCACAAAGATGGGAGAAACACTAAGAAAACTGCAGGGGCAAGATTAATCACGAAATCGATGAAAGCAATAGAATGCTCAGCAAGAGGTGTTCCTGCGAGACTAGTTCTGGAAAGTTGAGCACCAATGATAATATTTGGAGGATCTCCAATTTGTGTTGCTGTACCACCGATATTAGAGAACATTACTTCTCCGACTAACAAGGGAATTGGATTAAGATTCAAAACCTTTGCGAGTTGAATAGTTACAGGCGCAATTAACAACATCGTGGTAACGTTATCTAGGAAAGCGGAGAATACAGCAGTAACAACTGCAAGTATTACCATAAGTCTCCAGATTGACCCCCCACTCCTAGCATAAGCTTCTACTGCTGCCCACTGGAAGATTCCTGTCTCAGATAATACTCCAACAATAATCATCATGCCCATCAGAAGGCCGACAGTCTCCATATCAATCCAAACTACTATGTCGAGTAAATCAGGTCCAGTAGTATTAGGATCTCCAGCAGCAATAATATGCAAGGTAAATACAGCTACTAGCCCTCCAACTACAGCAGCTAAAGCGCGATCAATTAATTCGAATATGATAAGACCATATACACCTACAAGAATCAAAAATGAAGCGGGCAATGCCCACTCAGGCATTGAAGAAATATGCTCAACATACCAATGCCTTCCTGCTAAACCGCCTCCTCCTCCAGCCTGAACAATGGGAAAGAAGGCAAACATTGCCAAAGAAGATAGTAAAAAAGTGCAACGAAGCCAGAATGACTTGGTCCGAGATAGGGCCCCCATAGTTCATCCCTCTATTAGGCCATTCAAATAATCATCCATTGAAAAACTCTAGAAATAATCATGAACGCCACAGAACTGCTACATTCCCCCTAGAGAAAACAAGAGTACTCGTTGTTGATTCTTCTAAGTGAGAAAAAATTTCTTTTCTCTGTTCTGAATCTACTGCAAAACCGCGATTTAAACGAATTTTCACTAAAGAACGGGCGGATAATTGTATTTTTATTTCTTGAATAATCTGCTCAGTTAATCCATTTCTACCTAGTCGAACTGTAGATTTCAACTCGGGATCCTTAGCCGACAAAATCACCCATTCTGGAATTTTCAATTTAATTCCCCCTGATAAAGTGGGAGACGCCTCTCACGTGAACAAATTAAGCAGGTAGTAATTCGTATCCTATTTCTAATGCGAATTCTTGCTGTTTCACCAGGGATTAGAATCCCCTTACAGTCTCTACATATCAATGCTTTAACCGATTCTGGAATCGTTCTATTATGCCTCATACAAGTTCTAAACATATCCTCTGCAGCGGAGTTTCTAATATCGAGATCTAATGATGAATCAATAATTATATCTTCAAGATGAGAGATAGCCATATCGGCTCTTTGAAGCCTAGTTATTCTATCTCGACTTCTACGTTTCATTGTCTCACCAAATTAAATCAAAAGATTAGAAATTGCTTCACCAACTTGATTGATACTATGATTGCCATCTACTCTTCTAAGAAGACCTTGGTCCCCATACCATGCTTCAAGTGGTGAAGTCTGATTGTGATAAGCTGTAAGACGAGTGCGAACGGTCTCTTCTGAATCATCTGCACGACGTTTGAATTCTGACCCCCCACAAGAATCGCAAATACCTTCCACTTTACATGGACGAAATAAATCATGGTAAACTTCTCCACAGGTGGCACAAGTAAATCGTCCACAAATTCGTTCAACAATAGACTCATCTTCTACATGGATCGCGATTACCATGGAAACAGGAGCAATCTTTTGAAGTGCTTCTGCTTGAGGAATAGTTCGTGGAAAACCATCGAAAAGTAACCCTCCCGAGGCATCAGGCTGTTTTATTCTCTCTTCTATCAAACCAATAATAACTTCATCAGGCACCAATTCACCTGCTTCCATATATCCCTTTGCAGTTCGCCCTAATTCAGTTCCTTCTTCCACTGCTGCTCTAAGCATATCACCCGTAGAAACCTGAGGTTTTCCAGTGGCTTGTACTATGCGTCCTGCTTGAGTACCTTTACCTGCACCGGGCGGCCCGAAGAGCACTATACTCGAATCCATACCCCTCTGAACAGGGTCCCAAACATAAGTCGAACGGACTATTCCGATGGTGGGTGTCCTGGAGGGAGCCCCGGAGGTAAACCCGGAGGAGGAGATGGAGAGGAGAAACCAGGAGGCAATCCTTGAGGAGTCGGAGGTGGCAACGGTGCAAGGCCACTATTTAGCGCAGCATCTATCTCAGCTTGAGAAACGCCACCACTCACCAAAGAATTCTCTTCATTTCCTGTATTTATGGCTGCTTCGAAACGAGTTTGGTAATTACCTTGATTCAATGTAGATCCAGCAGGAATCAACCTTTCATCATCTGACAAAGAAGATAGACCTCTATTTCTAAGCATATATACGCCAGCAAATAGACCTACAAGTAACACCATCACTACGATTCCAGCGGCCCAGGCGGGAACTCCTACTGATTCAAGTAAACCGATTGCACCTCCACCTGATGTGACTGCAGCTGCAGTGGCCTCAAAACCTCCTATTTCTGTCTCAATACCATCTAGCATACAAATTACTACAAAATTCTGGACACCTGAAGTTACATCTTTTGAGGGATTTAGTGTTAAGACAATTTCAACTGTATCTCCAGGAGATAATTCAGAAACGGATGTCTGTTCAAATGCATAATTCCATCCTTCTGGAGCCAGTAAATCTACAGAAACTGTGAGAGGTAAATTGCCACCATTTGATAATTCCATAATTATCTCAGTAGGTTCTTCCCTAGGAACGTCATTAAATCTATTTTCAGCAAATTCGACTACTGGTACGGCTAAAGATGAGACTCGAACGCCAAGGAGAACCGATTGAGAGATATCAAGTGAAGAAGAAGATAAACCGCCCATTACCAACAAACCAACTTCAGTTTCAGATACACCGGAACTCAGACCCAAAGGAACAGAAAGACCAATTTTGACTGTTCTTTCTTCACCCATCGACAAACTGTATGGAGCTAAACCTGATGCAAAACCAATAGACCATCCTTCAGGCAAGGATGGGAATGTCCAATTTAGCACTACTGGGACATTACCAGAATTCTGTACTGTTACATTGAATGTAGAAGTAGACCCAGGAGTAACATCAATGATACCTGATTCAGGACCTTCAAGAATAAAATCAGTACGTTGTTCAACAATGAATTTAGTTTGATTAACTGTGGGAATTGATCCAGAAAGTGAGGTCCTAATTGTTACTACGTTAACGTCAAAATTATCAGCATTAGCAGAAACCGCCATCTGTACTTGCAGATAAGATACTACTCCGGGTTCTAAGTTAATTGAGTAGGGAGATGAAACCTGATTTCCATCGACATAAAGCCAAACAGGCCAAGAAACTAAACCAGTACTCGTTGAAACATCAACGTCGAATGCAGTATTCCCCTTATTTTCAATATGAATTGATGTATTTACGATTTCGTCATTTAACACAGCACGCTGAATAGCTGAACCCGAAGGACCAATTGGAGTACCATCTTCTTCAAAAATATCAACAGAGTATTCACGACTCTCCAAAACTCCAACAGTAGACACTTCAGTAGATGTAACGGATGAATCAATTGTAGAGATAATGTTACAAGTTACTATTGCAGATGAACCTGCAGCAGGCTCACCCATGTATGCCTGAGGAATTACGATTCTAACAGATAATCCAATGAATTGTAAGCGACTTAATGGATCTAGTTCGATTGAAGAAGTATTTCCATTTCCTAATTCGATTGGCCATCTTAGATTATTTTCGCAACTTACCGTATATATCGTTGGACCATTACCAGAGTTTCGAACAGTGATTGTATATCCAACTGTATCTCCTGGTTTACCTGCTATACCTTGATCTCCTGCGATTACTGTATTAAGGCCCTCGACTCTCTCAACATCAACTGTTAATCTCAAGGTATAGGATACTAATGGAGCATTACGATCGTACATTGTCAAATCGACAATGTAGGTTCCAGGTAAAGCAAAAATAGCGCCATATGGATCGTTGAAATCAGCATCTTCATCTACCAAAGATAGGGAAATTGTACGCGTAGAACCAGAAGCACCTCCTTCAGGTAGAGTCCAAGGTCCAGATTCTGAAAGAGTTCTCGACCATTCATCATCTGGCGCATCAAGAATTCCATTATCACGAATAATTTGAACCGGAGTAACAATTAGTCCAGCATCAATAGAAGCGGTTCCTTCATTCATTAGATCAAGATCAAAGGATATCGAAGATGTGACGCTTGGGTCAATCGTTCTATGAGTTGCTAAAGACAATTCCTCAGGTGAACTTGGTAGTGTTCCGTCCTCTAAATAAGGTAAAATTCGAACACCTATTGCAGTCACATTAACATCATATGTGATCTGATTATTATTCGTCCCATTAACCTCATCGTTCAACTCAGGGACTTGTGCTGATGAATCTAATGTTAATCTAAGAGTATGTACTCCAGTGGTAGAAAATGTATGCTGAGTAGTTATCGAATCTGCAGATCCTCCTTGAATTGACCCCCTACTACTTTCAAGAATGATTGTTGGAGGAGAAGTAGAGATATCTTCGATTAAAATGTCATATCCAGATGCTGCCCCAGGTGCTTGATTTAGCCAAGACGCTCTAACAACAACTGCATCTCCTTCGAGTGGTTGATCCGCAGAAACCCATAGTGAGCCAGAAAATACCGCTAGATCAGCGATTAAATTCTCAGAACCGATTGATGTAGCTACCATTGCAAAGTCTTGAGAACTTCCAGATACGTGTTGTACTCTAATTTCCCAAGTACCTGATTGTGTTGATGAAGGAGGCAATTTTACTCTTTCAACATTATTGAGGTCGTCATTAACTCCTCCAGTAGAACTGTACCCATTTGAGAACACATTTCCTTTGTATGTCGAACCATCAGGTGCTATCACAGTAAGGTCGAGATCGTTTACTAATCTCTTGGATGATTGGGAAGCGCTAGAAGAACCAGCAGCATCAGTCCAAGCAATTGTAATATCGACACCATGGGAAGAATCCCAATCATACGTGTAAACATAGGAATACCCTGGTTGCAAAGTTTGATTCCAATCCATGAATGTATTCAGTGGAACAATTCCATCCTTAGGATAGAGAGTTTGTTCAAGGTCAATTTGACCCCATCCTTCGTCCATATTTGGAATATCTCTGGCACCAATATCTTTCGCTCCATTCACTAAAAGTGCTTTGAGAAGATCCGAACGAGGGGAAGAAATTCCGAATTCATCTGTCAAAAATTGACGCGCCAATAGTGCATTTCCTGCAGCAACTGGTGTCGCCATAGAAGTTCCATCCATCTGTTGATAAAGAGGAGTAGTACCATCAGAATGTCTAGCAGATGAACATGAAGAACCCATTGGATATTGTGCTTCTTGCGCCCTAGCAGAACAAATCTGAACTCCAGGCGAAACCAAATCAGGTTTTATCCTCCCGTCAGATGTTGGCCCAATAGACGAAAAAGTAGGAACTTGGCCCGCTGCTGCTGTACCTGGTCTCCCACTAGTGGATGCTCCGATTGTTAGTACATTCTTAGCGGTTGAAGGAGGACTGATAGTTCCAGAACCGGATCCACCTTCATTTCCAGCCGCAAAAAGAACCAGAAAATCACCATATTGATCTGCAAAGGAATCTGCTGATCTTGAATCAGAATTATATTGTCCACCAAGGTTTTCTGACCCCCAAGAATTAGTTTGCATTCTTGCATTCTGCTGCCATGAATGCCTAAACATATCAAACAAAGAACCATATCTTGCTAATGCTCCTGTCTGGTCATATTCTAACTGATAGAAATGGAAAGTAGCATTGGGAGCCATGCCTCTTGCACTACTATCACCAGATCCATCTCCAAGTAATGTAGCTGAAACATGTGTTCCATGTCCACTGTGCATGTCTGCAGCAGAATTGTCAGGACCATACTGATTGTATACTGCACGGATTCGACCGTTAAAGTCCCCATGATCTTGATCTAAACCACTATCTGAAACTGCAACTACTTGCCCTTGACCAGTAAGCGAAGGATTGTGGTTAGATAATACGTCATCAATATTAGAAACTGAACGAGCATAGATATTTTCTAAAATTAATTTTGGAGATGGCTCGATAAAAAGAATTGAACCAGAGGTTACTAAATCTATCAAAGCATTAGATTGGATTCCTTCAACTTGACAAAGCCATGAATCACAGTGTACAATTTCTGCCCCTGAAAGATAAATCGACGATTCTAATTGATGAATTTCAATATCTTGAAGATCAGGTGCAGGGATAATATTGACATCCAAAATACCTGTTGTTGGAAGAAGAGGAGATAGCCGCCATCCAGGGTGTTGACTACCAAACCATCTAATTCCTTCATTTGAAACGATAGAAGAAATCGCAGCATCTAATTGATGAGGGTCTGTAGGAACTCGAATTAGTAAAGCATCATCAGGAATTACATCCAAAATTGGAAACCCTTGAATTTCTAACCATTCTTCTAAATCAGTTCTATCAGCATCAACATCCTGAATAATTAACATCCCTGTTTGAACTACATCTAGATTATCATGTAAGATACCTGGAAGCGAAGGTGTAACAAGCATTGGATCAAATGAACCGCTAACTGGATGAAGAAGGCCACTAGTTAATCTTAGAGAGGATTTTTCCATAACAGGGCTAGCCCCTACATTCCAATGTTGTGATGCCTGTTCAGATGTCCAAAATTCATTTTCTAGACCAATTTCTTCACTGGATGAATGAGATAAGGGGAGCAAAGGAACTAGAAATAGAAAAACAAGAAACAAACTCCAAGTCCGCGCTTGCATAAGCATTGATGTAGTGCCTCCCCTTTTCATGGTTGCATGAATATGTGTGATAAAATTCACAGACCGTAATAGGATGAAATTGCGGAATCCGTCTTAGCAACGCTCACTTTCCAATCTTCTTCAATACCCATCAAAGCGCGAATACAATCTACATTCTCTGGAATTACATCACTTTCTTGATGAATTGCTTGGAAATAATATAGCCTATCTCCTTGGAGACTAATTCCATCTTGCCAAACAAAAA
>MDSV01041368.1_pt1 | contig 10274 bp, 5 predicted proteins | sample 810851 | NCBI WGS metagenome assembly MDSV01 (sample SAMN05326640, study PRJNA326480) | marine metagenome | isolation source: seawater | place: Atlantic Ocean: North East | collected 2012
GGCAGAATAATTAGAAACCGTGGCTGAACCAATATCAATAGCTGGGCTAGTTGACTGTAGGGAGACATCATCGTCCTCCGTACCCAAAATGTTATCTGCTCCATCTGCATCCACAAAGAAAGGATCAAGAGCAATGGTAGAAGTTCCCGTGATCGAACCCTCAGATTGAGTCGGATCAAAAAGGGAATTATTTACTGAAGCAGTGCCTGCATTGACCCAAATATCATTACCTGTAGTTGCTGCTGAGTTATTCCAAACAATACAATTCTCCAACTCGACAGAATCCCCCTCAAATAATAATACAACACCCCCATCTGTGCCTGCTTCATTCCCCACAACTGTGCAGTTCACAAACCTACTTAACCCGCTCGGTCTCAAAACACCAAATCTACCCAACGATTTATTGCCTAAAAATATACTGTTCACAAAAGTTGAACTGGTAGTTCCCGAATTTAAGTAAATAAAACCGGCCTTTGAGTCGGCTGTCACATTTGCTTCGTTTCCTATTGCTTTCATATTATTTACATATACCGAAACAGAACCTTGAGTTCCAATTGCTCCTCCATATTCAGAGTAATTACCTAGAAACAAGCCAGTATCGATAGATAGGTCTGCATCTTCCACAAAAAGTGCACCTCCGAAAATAGCCGATGAATTATACGAAAATGAATTATTTATAAAAGAAGGATTACAATTAGCACCGATGTATATAGCCCCTCCAGAATTGACAGTACTTTGATTTCGAACAAATGAGCAATTTGAAATTGATGGTGAGGACTGGACTAGTTTTATAGCCCCACCAAAATTATTTGCGTGAGTTATGTTAAATGAAAAATTACAATCTGATATTACAGCTGTTGTACTACTCAGGCATAGCGCTCCACCCCCATTTGAAGTTGTGTTTTGATTTCCGATAAAACGGGATCGATGAATCGATCCGTTCGTGTCAGCAGCAAATAAAGCACCTGCCTCTTGGATTGAAAAATTGGAACTAAACTCACAGTGATCGAACAAAAAAGTACCACTTGTCAGATGTATAGCTCCCCCTCCGTTCGAAGTAAGGCTTTGGTTATTCTGAAATTCTGAATTGTTAAAATCGATTAATGAATTTTCCCCCTTTATTGCCCCCCCTTCTAGGTGACTTGAATTAACAAGAAAATTTGTTCCTGCAAAGCTCACATTTGAATCCAGCAAATAAGCCGCCCCTCCTACTCCCGTTGATTCGGTTGTATTCGAATAAAACTCACAATTTGTAAAAGTGGCATTAACATCTTTTAAATACATACCGGATCCGCCCTGATAGGAGTTATTGAAGCTGAAATTACAGTCTGAGATAGAAAAAGATGAACTCTCCCCCCATAGACCTCCACCCTTTCCACGGTCGTCGTTGGAATAGTTTTGATTTGCATTTCCATCTCTTACTTTGAATCCACTGAGAATTGATCCATTGGACGGTATAACCACATGGTAAACATTATCTGAACTATCATTCTGCACCCCAATATCTCCAGACAAAATCGTAATATTTGAACTTGGAGCTTTTTCGGACCTGGCATTTTCGGTTCCATCAAATCCGCCGTACACTCCAATATTAGGCGGAAGAAGGAACGAAGAGGGTCTGGTATCACCGGGAAGATAAGTTCCATCTGCAACCCAAATCTCAGTAAATTCTGCCTCGGATACCAAGGCTGCAGAAAGATCAGTGTAGGCATCATTCCAACTTGTTCCATCCCCACTCCCTGTTGCATCTATGTCCACATAAAGAACATTTGATCGAACAGCCTTGAAAACATGACCCAAAGAATCAGAACTCAAAGAATTAATATCCAGGTTGGAAGGTTCAAAAACATACCCTGCTTTTACGGGTGTAACCGATCCACTCCATCCGTCATTCAAATAAGTCGAAAAAGTACCATTTGTATCTGTCACCAATGTTATTCCGCCAGTAGAAATAGTAAGACTAACACCCTGAACACCAAGTCCTAACTGATTTCTCACAACTCCACTCAATAGATAGTCGTCAACTGAATGAGAACCAATATCATTTTCTGAAATCACTATTTGAGCAAAGGTTATTGAAGAGGTAAATGATACTGTTGCAGTTCCGTTAACCGTATCCAAGTCTGCTTGCGCAGTAACCATTACTGTTTGCGGAATATTCCAGTTATTCTCATCAAATTTGATACTGGTTGGTCCACTAAGAATTAAATTAGTATCTCCTGAAATTGATACATTAACATCAGTTTGCTCCTGTGGATTTACAGCCAATCGTACTTTGAAAGACCCAGTCGCTTTTTCGCTTAAATCCAAGGAGAGGACAGAAGGAACAATTTCCTGTATAACAGCATCGCGAAAGTTTGAAACATAGGGTGCACTTAAACCGAGAACTTTTGCGTTATCCTCTGTTCCAGGGTTACCGGTTGCGGTTGTAAGATAAGTGACTCCAGGGTTGGAAAAGAAAGGAATTGTATTTGGGTATTTGGAGTCTGTTGTATCATATGCCATAATTGTCCCATAACCTAGTCCATTCTCAATCCAACGCTTGCCAAAACTGAATGCAGAGAACTCGTAGCCCGAATCCCAAGTCGAATCTTCTCGATTGTGCAGACATCCCATATTGTGTCCGATCTCATGGGCCAAAGTATAATTGGGCGCACCTAACTGGTTCCACACATTGACATTAAAACCTGATGATTCAAAGGACATGCTAGGATGAGTCATAGTACTGGCTAATCCACCAGCATCACTATCAGTTGTTAGCATGCATACAAGGTCTGCACCATACTGATCACGCAAATCATGAACCTCATCGAAATAACCGTCATTCGTATTTTGTAAGCGGCTCAGCTCAGTATCCAAAAAACCAGTTGGAGTATAATTGATTTCAACTGTATGAACCACCCGTAATTGAAGAGGGACCAAGCTGTTTGAATAAGCTAAGTTCGAATCAGAAACAGCTCCAGCAATTAGGGCTTCGACCTCCGTTATTCCTCCGACCTCCGTCGTAACGACGCTGGGATAAACAACAAGTAAATCAATCAAATTCGCATCCCCATTGCGCCAGGATTTCGCGGGTTGAGCTGCCATCCTTGGATCGGGAGGAAGAGACGAGCCACTTTTGGCCAAAGCACATACACCACAGCCTTTTTTCTTAAATGAAGTTGATTCCGCAATAGAGAGATTACCAGCTTTGCCATTGATTGAATAAAATACGCCACCGGTTAATGACAGGCTACCATGAAAAACACCGGACACTTTGGCAAAAGAAAGAAAGCCTTTTTGTTCACCGACTAATTCACCGTGCCAAGAAAAAGAAGCGGCACCAAGATGCTTAGCTCCTGTTTTTCGTGACACATAATCCATGCCAGTAGGTAGTTGAATAACAATTGAGTTTGAATCTATAGCAGAATCTTCAATGGGCACCATTCCACAGACGGAAAAAGCCAACAGGAAATAGATAAATGCTGTCTTAATGAAATATGATCTTGGCGTAACCATTAAAAATGTGGAAATTAACTTGCAACATATTTGTATATTCTTGGAAGCTAGTATTATGATTAAAATAGAAAAATCCAATGAATTTGTGCAAGATAATGAAATTCATTTGCAAATTCTTGATTACCTCGAAAATGACAAGGGATTTTTCCGATTATCAACAAAATTAGGACAGCAAAGTGAAGAAGAAACCAAAAATTGGTTTTTAGAATTTTGCAGAAAGATTGGCACTCCTCTTTCCCAAAGTGAACAAGGTGATATTTTATTGAGTGTACGCAACCTTTCACTTGACGAAAAAGACCCCCGCACCCGAGGACCAAACACCAACAAAAAACTAAGTTTCCACACAGACCGTTGCGATGTAATTGGTTTCTTTTGCCTGCAACCGGCAAAATCTGGGGGAGAAAATCAAATTATTCAAAGCGAGAAAGTGGAGAAAATTATTAAGAATGAAAAACCCAACCTTTATCATATACTTTGCCAAAAATTTCCCTACAAAACACATACAATTGACCAGGCAAATCCGCTCCCCTTTTGTGAACAGCCAATTTTCTCATCACAAAATGGATACTTTGCGTGTTCCTATCTTCGTGTCTTGATCGACCGGGCAGACCAAGATCCGGATTGCCCATCGCTATCAAATCAACAAAAAGAGGCACTCGACTTTCTCGACTCTGTTTGTGAAAGAAATCAATTACAAACAAAGTTCACCCTGAAACGAGGAGATATTCTTTTTCTTAATAATTGGACTACACTTCACAGGAGAACTGCATTTGAAGACTTTTCAGACCTGAACCAAAGAAGACATTTGCTAAGGGTATGGATTTCTGTAGCCAACAGCAGACCGATTGATAATTCATTCCTGTCAAATTTTGGTGCGGTGGGAGCTGGCGAGATAAGAGGAGGTATTCGAAAGATACTTCATAAATAAGTATAAAATCAGTTTAAAATAAAAAGCTTAGTTGCTTGCATTGCATCAAAAACATTTAAATCTTATCCAATGAAGTTATTTCCTATTTTGACCATACTTAGCCTGTATTTTTTCTACCTGAACACCGTAGCCTGCCCGCCGGATAGTGAAAATGAAACATTCACTGATCCACCACAGCAAAACATAGGTGATACTTCTCCTATACAAAATAGTAACACTGATTCGAAGCCCAAAGCTAAAGACCCAAAGCAGGGTAATTCACCTGGCACCCATGTCTTAGTCATCGGAGGTGGTTATTCAGCCTCTGGCAACCAACTTTCGCTGGAAAGCAATGTTAAATATTTCAGAAAAATTCGTCAAAAAATTCACTTACAGGATGCCCAGGAAGAGACCTACTTCGCAGACGGAAATGACAGTGCCCGGGATTTGCAATATTTTGACCCGTCTTACACCGTGCCATTGATTAATCAAGTGCTCGCAGAAATTTTCGGAAACCCAAATACAGTTTCCCATCAATACCGGACGAATACCCTAATCCCAAATGGAAGTGCCTCTATCCAATCTATTGACCAATGGCTTACCCAAAGAAAAAAATCCCTTACTTCGGACAATAATCTAATTTATTTCACAGGACACGGAGGTAAAGGAGCAACCAAAACACCGCACAACACAACAGCTTACCTATGGTCAAATGCGAGACTGAAAGTTTCGGATTTTGTTAAAAAGCTCGATCAACTTCCCGCAAAGCAATCAACTTTTTTAATAATGGTTCAGTGCTACAGTGGTGGGTTCGCAAATGTAATTTTCGAGGATGGAGATCCGGGTAAAAGATTTACTGACAGATCAAGAGCAGGGTTTTTCTCAACTATTCAAAGCAGAGTTGCGGCAGGATGCACGCCTGACATTCGCGAGGAAAACTACAGAGAATATAGCACTTCTTTCTGGGAAGCACTAAGTGGTGTGACTAGGATGGGAAAGAAAATCGAAAAACCGGACTACGACGATGACGGAAAAACATCTCTAATGGAGGCACATTCATATGTTTGCATTCATTCCGAAACCATTGATATACCATTAAAAACTTCCGATGTACTGCTTCGCAAATATATGGGTCCTAAAACCAAAACCACCCCCAAGAAGAAAGAAGACAAAAACATTTTAGAAAAGTTACTAACTAAACTCGACAATTATGAATCAAATAGTACACCGGTAGAAAAGAATTTGGAAGATTTCACGAAAACAGATTATTTAGCTTGGGCTTCGTCCGAAGAAAAAGCGATTTTTAACGCCCTTTCTCTATTATTGGAATTGCATTCTAACTTTCCAGGCAAGGACAACAAAGCTCTTCAGGAAGAGTTAAAAAAAGAAAAAGACCGCCTAGTAAAAGAAAAAAAAATCAGTTTGGATCAAAAAAACAAATATCGGGATGAACTTCGAAAAAGGCTGAAGAAAAAATATCCGGAACTAGTAAACCCTTATCACGGTCGAGTTTCAGAAATTATTCACTCAAAAGAAAAGGATGTGATTCTTTCTATCATTAATAACCAAAGTACTTGGGACAAGTTATTAAAAGCAAAACGGAAAAGTAACCAGTTAGAATCAGATAAATTTCAAATTGAAAAAAAAGAGGCAAAAGTATTGAGGTTGAGGAGGTGTATGGAAAACATCTTTCTTACTCATAAACTAAAGGAAAAAGGAACTGTAGAACAAAAAGACAACTTTCAGAAGTTACAAGCACTTGAAAGGTGTGACCCACAAAAGCAGTGGGCAATGAAAAAGAACTAAGTTTCCCGCTCCTAATTGCTGCTGGGCAAAGAATTACTTAAATTCCCCGCCCACGAAGGGAGGCGTCCAATTGTTTTTGGAATTCCATAACATCTTCATCGGATGGCTTGTATCCTTCATCACCACCACTAAGTCCAAGCCTACCAAACTGATCGAGTGTCCATTTTTTACTCTGACCGTCTGAAAATACAACATTTCCACTAGCCATAGCACCCGGGGGGTTAACGGTATCCAATTCAACAGAAACACCACCCGGTTCACCATCTAATGGTGAATCAGGGCTTAGTTCTTCTTTTACATCAGTACCTGCTTCAGGATCTTCTGGCTTAGCCTCTTCTTCCTCATCAACTAAAGTCAGGTTAAGATCGTCCACAAGAAAACGGACATCCATATAAGTCATTACGATTCCAAAATCGGTGTTAATCTTCTTTTGAATATCAGATAAGCCCATACCATCAGCAACCCAACCTGAGATCTCTCTTTTTTGATCAGGAGAAGGTTCGGAGGTAGTGCTCGCACTCGATTCCTGGGAATTGTTAGTGTCGTTCGATTCAAATGGTTCTTCTGTCATAATTTATACCTTCAAGTTGGTAACAAATTATGGAAGAAAGACAAGAAAGGAAAATAGTTACTCGATGGTTTGGGAAAGTTCTTCGTTAAGGTATTCAACCGCGTATTTGATTGAGTCATCCTGATCCATCATATTCTCAACCGTCTTGCAGGCATGAATAACGGTACCGTGATCTCTACCACCAAATGCACCACCAATCTCCTGCAGGGAATGCTCAGTCAGTATTCGCGACAAATACATTGCGACTTGCCTTGGGAATGCAATATTTGCAGGACGACGGCGAGAAAGCATATCAGCCATACGCAGATGATAATAATCCACAACTTTCTTCTGAATTGTTTCAATTGTAATCCGGCTTAAATTTTCTTCTCTCAGGATATCACGCAAAAGCCTCTGAACTGTTTCGAGGTCGGCTTTCTTGCGAGTTAGTCCGACATATCCAGCAACACGAGTAAGAGCACCTTCCATCCTTCTAACATTCCGAGCAATACTTTTGGCTAAAAACTCAATAATTTCCGGTTCAATTGATATTCCCATCGCGTCTGCTTTACATGTCAATATGGCAACACGAGTTTCCCAATCCGGAGCTTGGATATCAGTTACGAGTCCCCATTGAAAACGAGAAAGAAGACGGCTTTCAATTTTATCGATTTCGCCAGCTGGTCGGTCGCTGGTTAAAAATATCTGACGTTGTGAGTCATAAATATCATTAAATGTGTGAAAGAATTCTTCCTGAATTCTCTCTTTTCCAGCCAAGAACTGTATGTCGTCTATTAAAAGATAATCAACACTACGGTACCTGGAACGAAATTTCGTTAAAGAATTTTCCTGAATCGCACGAATAAATTCATTGGTGAATTTTTCACACGACACATAAGTTATGCGACAGGATGGATTACGGTTCAAGGCCTGATGCGCTACTGCATGCATCAAATGAGTTTTACCCAAACCAGTCTCACCATATAAGAACAGGGGATTGTATGCGTGAGCGGGTGCATTAGAAACAGCAACGCACGCAGCATGCGCCAACTCGCTTCCACCACCTACGATAAAGTTAGAAAATGTATTTTTGGGATTAATTCCCAATGAGCGTCCCTGCAATGCAGGTCCTGTCATGCGTGACTTGGACGCAGCTTTCGGGGTCGGTATTGAAGAAATTCGGTCGCTTCCTGATGATGAATCTGTTCCGATATCTCCCAATAATTCAACCGTGAATGGACGGGCAACTAGACGATCGGCTTCCCTTCTGATAATATCGAGGTAATTATCGCGAATCCAAATTGCAGAAAATTCGTTTGGGGTAATTAATTCGCAACCGTCATCATCGAGACGACCAACACGAATATTATCGAACCATACGCGAAAAGTGTCAGCAGGAATGACTTCTAATAAGTTATCTCGGAGGCTACTCCAAAAGGTTTCTGGGCTACTAGTGGTTTGAGACATTAAATTAATTTTCTAGGGAATTATTCACAAGCAAAATTGTGATGTTGATTGAGGTTGTAAACCCCTTTTGAACATTGATTTACCGCAAAGAGAGAAGCAGTAAAACAAAAAAAGGAAATTGAATAAGAAATGCAGCACAAACTGCTATTATTCAGCAGATTACACAATAAAATTACAAATTTCAATAGTTCAAGCGTTAGGGGTTTGTTACAAGAGGGAAGATATATAATTGCAGAAAAAAAGCATGGAAACCAAGAAAAAAAAACAAAGATTTAAAGAAACTTCCTCACAAGTTATTAACAATGGATCGTCCATAAGTTTTTTTGCACTTTTAGGTTGCCAAAAGTAAAAAAATAGGAAGCCACCCAGAGTCTTGGTAATTGGTAAGTTAGAACAAAATTATAAAACAAAAAAAAGGATTTCCTGCCTTAACCATTCATTTTTCTTAAAAGTTTTTCGTTGAAATCATTTGCAGAATCATGACCCAATTGCCGGGCAGCCTGAACCATGGCTGCAACTTCAACGAGACGAGCCATATCCCTACCCGTTCGCAATGGAATTTCCATATTGGGCACCTCAATACCAAGGATCTCAAATGTTTTCCTTTCTAAACCAGTTCGATCAGGCTCGTTATCGTCGGAGTCTTCAAGAAATGTGACCACCAGATCGATCCGTTTTTCCAAACGTACAAAACGAATTCCAAAAAGTTCTTCGACATTAATTATTCCAATACCTCTACATTCCATGAACCCTCTACACATATCATCACAAAAACCAACTGGTGTGTGGTCGCTGAGAAGCTTTACTTTGACAATATCATCTGCAACCAAGCTATGACCTCTCTCAATTAAAGCCAAAGCAGCTTCACTTTTACCCGCACCACTATCGCCTCTGATTAATGTTCCAATTCCACGAATATCGAGAAGAGTACCATGGTAACTGGAACGGGGGGCAAACCTCTCTTCCAAAAGCATTGTTACTTCAGTTGTAAAAGCCTTGGAGGAAAGAGATGTTCGAAAAAGTGGCACATTGTACTTTTCTAAAACCTCGAGCATTTCGGGAACGGGGGCAAGGTTTCTGGAAACCACGACACAGGGAATTTTCTTAGCAACCATTGTTTCCATAACATTTTTGCGTCTGGCGGATGACTGCTCCCTAAAGAATGCCATTTCTCCTGCTCCGAAGAGTTGGATTCTTTTATTCGCAAAATATTTGAAATATCCAGTCACAGCCAATGCCGGACGATTTACGCTTCTCTCTCTAATCGTGCTTCTGCCTAAAGATTTTTCCGAATTGATAAGGCGCAGACACAACTGAGTACCAAAATCCTTGTAAAATTCACGGACAGCAATGCTTTCAATGATGTATTTTGATTCAGCTGGAGATTTTGGTTGAGTACTCATAAATTTCAGTAGTTTAAGCCTTAAAATCTAAACCTAAATACTTTTCCCTTGTTTTCGGGTCAGAAAGAAGAAAATCCGCGTCGCCATGAGCGAGGACTTTTCCATCATATAAAAGGTAGGCACGGTCGACTGCACGCAATGTTTCGCGAACATTATGATCAGTTAAAAAAATCCCAATTCCCTTGGATTTAAGATCTAGAATAATTTTCGTGACTTCACTCACACTGATAGGGTCAACTCCGCTAAAAGGTTCATCTAAAAGCAAAAATTTAGGCGAAAGTGCGAGAGCCCGTGTAATTTCTAACCTTCTGCGTTCCCCACCGCTCAAAGTATATGCTTTTTGCTTGCTGAGGTGTTCAAGATTCAATTCGGCCAAACGCTTATCCACAACTATGTCCTGTTCTTTCTTGGTTAGAGATAATGTTTCTACAATAGCCCTTACATTTTGCTCCACGGTTAGTTTTCTGAAAACGGAAGGTTCCTGAGGTAAATAAACCAGACCATTTCTTGCCCTTTTATACGCAGGTAATTTTGTTAGGTTATCACCGTTTAAAAGAATTTTTCCCTTGGTAGGTCTTAAAAAACCAGCAAGCATTGAAAAAGTTGTCGTCTTACCGGCTCCATTCGGTCCAAGCAAACCGAC
>MDSV01054554.1_pt1 | contig 10274 bp, 10 predicted proteins | sample 810851 | NCBI WGS metagenome assembly MDSV01 (sample SAMN05326640, study PRJNA326480) | marine metagenome | isolation source: seawater | place: Atlantic Ocean: North East | collected 2012
ATAATTTAAAAAAATTATTAATACCAAAAGACAAAGATGACGAAAGAAATGCAATAGTAGAAATAAGAGCCGGTACTGGAGGCGATGAAGCAGCATTATTTTCTATGGTTCTTTTAAGAATGTACCAAAAATATGGAGAAATAAAAAAATGGAAATATGAAGTCTTAAACTTTCAAGAAACAAACATCGGTGGTTGCAAAGAGGCTATTTTATCCTTCTCAGGTAAAAATGTTTTTTCTTCTTTAAAGTATGAATCTGGCGTTCATAGAGTACAAAGAGTACCACAAACAGAAACTCAAGGTAGAATTCATACGTCTGCTTCAACAGTTGCAGTTTTGCCAATGGTTGAAGAATTAGAAACTGAAATAGATCAAAAAGATCTTAGAATAGACACCTTCAGGTCTCAGGGGGCAGGAGGACAACATGTTAATACCACAGATAGTGCAGTACGTATTACTCATATTCCTACTAATACTGTAGCAAGCTGCCAAGATGAAAAAAGTCAACATAAAAATAAAGCTAAAGCGATGAAAATTTTAATATCGAGAATTTATGAAAAACAAAAAAAAGAAAAAGAAGAAGCATTAGCAAATAAAAGAAAATCGCTAGTTGGAAGTGGTGATAGATCAGAAAAAATTAGGTCTTATAATTATCCTCAAGGAAGAATTACAGATCACAGAATAAATTTAACCTTATATAAGTTGGAAGATGTGATTTCTGGAAATGCTCTAAATGAGATAATAGAACCATTAAAAGAAGCCGATATTGAAGAAAAGTTAAAAGATTTAGCATGAAGAAGTTAAATGAATACATTGAATGCAAGTTAAAAAAATTAAAAAACCTTGGTTTGGAAAATCCACTTCAAGAAATCAGATATATATTAAAGGAAATACTTGGTATTAGTCTGGAAGATCAAATTTTTAAAAAAGAAATAGTAATTAAAAAAAATGAGATTTTTGAATTAGAAAAGGTTTTTCAAGAAAGACAAAAAAGAAAGCCTTTATCAAAAATATTTAAAAAAGCTTACTTTAGAGATATAATATTATCTGTTGATGATCATACATTCTCTCCTAGAATAGATAGTGAAGTTTTAATTGATGTTTTAATGCAACATAATAATGATGTAAGAAATATATTAGAGCTAGGAACTGGAACAGGAGCTTTATCAATTTCCCTATTGAAGCATCTTAAAACAGCAAAATCGTTAGTTACGGATATTAGTAAAGAAGCCATTTACATAGCAAAAAAAAATGCTATATTTAATAATACTTATAATCAAATGCAGTTTGTTTGCTGCGATTGGTTAAGTTGTTTTAATAATCTAAATTTTGATATTTTAATTTCTAATCCTCCTTATATTAAGAGGTCTGAAATTGATTCTTTAGATGACGAAGTAAAAAAATATGATCCTCTGATATCTTTAGATGGTGGTTACAATGGTTTAGCCGCATACAAAGAAATATTAGAAAGTATTAAAAGAATAGGAAAAAAGAACTTACTAGTATTATTTGAGATAGGATTTGATCAAGCTACACCAGTTAATAATATGATGCAAAAATATGGTTTTAATAAAATTCAAATATTTAATGATTATTGTAATTTACCTAGGTGTATATTAGGAAAAACTTAAAATAGGCTGCAATTTATGAAGAAAAATAACTCATTTAAGAGAAATAGAGGTAAACCTCTAAAAAAGCAATCATCATTAAATAATAATGGCTTTAGAATTAAAGGTGAAAATAAACCTAAAGGAAAGCCAATAGAAATAATGGGAAAATATGAAACCTTAGCCAGAGATGCTACTTCAGCAGGAGATAGAGTAGCTGCAGAAAATTTCATGCAACATGCAGAGCACTATCTTAGAATAAGCAATGCTATTAAAGAAAAAAAAATAGATAATTAAATTTTACTCTTGTGTTGTAAGTTTCTAACAACCATATCTAATTCATAGGTAATTATGAATTTAGAAAACTTTGACATCAAATCTACGATTGTTATAAATACTGCGTTCAGCTACGCCTCAGAGAATAATTATGCATACTTAGTTCCTTTAAACATCTTAGAAGTAATGATAAAAACTAACGAAGACATAAAATCAACATTGGGACACTTTTCAGTTAATTTAGATAATTTATATTTAGAGTCTCAGGAGCTTTCAAAAAATATAAAGAAAAAAAATGAAAAAGAAGAAACCTTAATACAAGGTAATATTATAATGCTTATGGAACAGGCTCAAAAAGAGGCAAAAAAAATTGGTTATAAAAAAATTAATTGTAATATTATTCTTTTAGTATTGACTAATGATATTTCTCCCCAATCTAAATTACTACTAGAAAAACATGGAGTGACCTATCACAAACTTTTTAATCTTCTTAATACCAAAAAAGAAAGTAAAAATTCTGAAATGGAGTTTATAAAAAAATATACAATTGATATCACTGATCTTGCATTAAATAATAAAATTGACCCAATAATAGGAAGAGATGAAGAAATAAAAAGAACAATTCAAATAATTTCTAGAAGAACTAAAAATAATCCTATACTGATTGGGGAACCGGGAGTAGGAAAAACAGCAATTGCAGAAGGTATAGGTATAAAAATAATTGAAAATCAGATACCTGACAACCTCAAAAACTCTAAGCTGCTATCCTTAGATTTATCTTCAATGTTAGCAGGAGCAAAGTTTAGAGGAGAGTTTGAAGAAAGATTAAAAAGTCTTTTGACTGAAATTAATGATTTAGAAAATGTGATTTTGTTTATAGACGAAATTCATACCATAATAGGGACAGGAGCAAATGAAGGTTCTCTAGATGTAGCTAATATAATAAAACCTGCATTAGCTAGAGGAAGTCTCCAATGTATAGGGGCAACCACCTTAGACGAATATAGAAAGTATTTTGAAAAAGATGCCGCTCTTACTAGAAGATTTCAGCCTATTTTTATTAATGAACCTTCTGTAAATGATACAATTTCAATTTTGAGAGGATTAAAGGAAAAATATGAACTGCATCATGGTATCAGTATTTCAGATAAAGCTATCGTTTCTGCAGCAACATTATCTAATAGATATATATCAACAAGAAAGCTTCCAGATAAGGCAATTGATTTAATAGATGAAGCAGCAAGTAAAAGAAAAATAGAATTAAAGTCAAAACCTGCTAAAGCAGAAAAAATAGAAAATAAAATTATTAAAAATAAGATAGAGATTGAGTCAATACGTAGTGATAAAGATGAAACAAACAAAAGAATAATAGATTTAGTGAACGAAAATAAATACTTAAAAAAAAATTTGGATAGAGAATTAAAAGAATGGAAATCTTATGATGAAAAAATCAACAACCTGAATTCACTTAAAGAGGATTTAGAAAAAAGAAAAACTGACCTTAAATCGGCCCAGAGAAATGGAGACTTTAATTTAGCAGGAAAATTAACACATCTTATAATACCAAAAATAGAGCAAGATATTAAAAAAATTGAAACTGATAATAAAATAGTTTTAGAAAATAAAAAAGTTACAGAAAATGATATAGCTATTATTTTATCAAATTGGACTGGAATTCCTACTACTAAAATATTGGAAACTGAAAAGTCTTCTCTTCTAAATTTAGAAAATATACTACATACAAAAGTAATTGGTCAAAATAAGGCAATAAAAGCTATTTCAGAAGTTATTAAAAGGTCTAGAACAGGAATAAATAACCCGAAAAAACCTATTGGTTCATTTCTGTTTTTAGGACCTACTGGTGTGGGAAAAACAGAAATAGCAAAAACACTAGCCAATTATTTATTTAATAGTGAAAAGGAATTATTTACAATAGATATGTCTGAATTTTCTGAAAAACATTCTATATCAAAGCTAATTGGGGCTCCTCCAGGTTACGTAGGTTTTGACGATGGAGGCAGGTTAACTACAGAAGTTAGAGAAAGACCTTTTAAAGTAATATTATTAGATGAGATAGAAAAAGCTCACCCAGAAATATTTAATATTTTTCTACAAATATTAGACGAAGGAAGATTAATTGATAGCAAGGGTAAATACGCTGATTTCAAGAATACTATAATCATACTAACATCTAATTTAGGAAGTTCTTTCTTATTAAAAGGAGAAAGAGAAAAGGCTTATGATATTGTTAAAAAAAAATTTAAACCAGAGTTTTTAAATAGACTAGATGAAATTATAATTTTTGAGAATCTTTCAGAAAAAAATATACAAAAAATTATAGAAAAAGAACTATTAGAGTTTAAACAACGTTTAGAAGAAAAAAAAATATATGTAGATTTTTCTATCAACATTAAATCTTACTTAACTTTAAATGGTTATAATGATGAGTATGGTGCTAGACCACTAAAGAGGTTAATAGAAAAAAAACTAGGTACTTTTATTGCTGATGAAATTATTAAAAGCAATATTAAAGAGAAATCAAAAATTCTTTTAGATATTAAAGACGAATTACTAAGTTATAAAGTTGTTAGTTAAAGTCTATAATTTTTTTCATAATATTATTTTTTATTTTATTAAAATTTATTAACTCTTCATTTTCTAATTTTCTTCCCTCAGGAAGCTTTAATTTTTGAGGATTAATTTGTTTATTATTTAACAATATTTCATAGTGCAAATGTGGTCCTGTAGATCTTCCAGTCGAACCAACATAACCTATAGTTTGCCCTTGCTTAACAGTTATTCCTTTTTTAATACTTTTAGCAAACTTATATAAATGAGCATATGCAGTTTTATACTGAGAATTATGTCTAATTCTTATGTACTTTCCATAACCTCCATATACGTTAGCTCTTTCAATTACCCCATCTCCAGCTGCATAGATTGGAGTGCCTCTTTTAGCAGCAAAATCTACGCCTTTGTGCATTTTGGTAAATCCTAATACAGGATGAGTCCTTCTACCAAAGCCTGATGACAATCTCGCTCCATCTATAGGGGTTTTCATCAATGTCTTTCTGATGCTTTCTCCTTGGGAATTAAAATATTTATGATCTCCTAATCTTGACTCAAACCTAAACATTTCAATGTTATTATTATCAAGTCTTGCTTCAGCATAAATTATATCTCCTGGCATTATTTTCTCACCTTTATAGTTTAAAAGAAACTCATAATATACCGTAAATAGATTCTCTCTTCTGATATCTCTTTGAAAATCAATTGAATAACTAAATAATCTTACCATATCTATCAAAACCTCTTGAGGTATTTCAACTTTCAAAGAATCAACATAAAGACTATTTTCTATATTGATTGTTTTAAGTAAAAAAATTTTTTTAACAGGCTTTTTAAAAATATATTCTTTAAATCCGTACGGAGTATTAATAACTTGTATCTCTCTTAATTCATTAACTTCTATTGATATTCCATAAAGATTATTTTTTTCAAAAGCTAGAATAATTTCTTGTTCAGGCCTTATTCTTTTAGGATTATATATTTTTTTTAGTCTTTTAAGTAGGTTGCCTATTTTTTTAGAATCAACTCCTTCCTTAATAAGGGTATTAAATAGATTATTACCTCTGACAATTTTAATTTTTTTTTTCTTTAAATGTGGAGCATTCAAAAGACTTATTCTCGTACTATTTGATTTTGTAATCTTTCTCAATGAATCTTCTAAATTTTTTTCTATTATTCCATGAGCTTTAATTGTTGATACTGTAATTGTTTCATATCCTGTAGCACTTAAATAGGTTAGAACTGATTTACTTTTAGATTTATTTAGATAAAAACCTAATATTTTCCCATCATTTGTTCTGATCACTTTTCCCTTAGTTCCGAGTTTTATTTTTGCAGGATTAAAAGACTTAGAAAAAGATTTAATAGCACTGCTTATTTCTTTCCTTTTAGCCCCAGGTACATACAAAAAATCAAGAAGAGTGTCTCCTTTATTAAATGAGAAATCTTCATCGATTAAATTACTATTATTAGTAACTTCTTCTTGGAAATGGTTTTCTATCTCTAATAAATTTGTATTATCAAGAAGATACTCTAAACCTTCCTCAACTGCTGAATGAGCATACTGTGTAGAGGTAATAAAAGTTTTGAAATTATTATTAACTTTAGTAATTAAAACTGCATCTTTACCGTCTATATTAATAGCAAAACTATCTAGTTTCCCTTCGGCAAAAGGTAAAATTAGATAACTTGATTCAGTTAACATTTCTGGAGGATATGCAATTTTAAATGAATTTGTTGCTAAAAAAGACTCTTCTACACTTAACCCTGCACCTCTTAATACGCTTTTAAGTATTTCTTCATTAAATTTACTTTTGAAAGTATTTTCTTCAAGATTTATTTCTTCAGCTTTAATATCAATTATCAAAAGTAAATAAATAATTTTAATAGTTAATATTACTTTTAAAAAAAATTTAGTTTCTTTACAAATTTTGTAATGCATCAATTTCTTGTTTCATTAATTCTTTGATACCAGGATCACTAATATAATGACCCGCCTTATGTGCTTGAGCAATTTTGGTTTTTGGCAGTCCTCTACTAAATAAAAAAGAATTTGTTGGAGGGCATAATAAGTCATATTCTGCCTGTATAATCGATATCGGAATATCTTTTAGCTTTTTTTTATTATCTAAAAGTTGTCTCTTTTTTAAAAAAAAACTATGTTTAATGTAATGATTTTCTAAGAAAGGTGTATTTGGGATATTTTTCAACCTTTCTGATATATTTGTTTTTTTTTCTAAAATAAGATTAAAATTATGATTTTTAGCATTAATAGAAGATAAATTTTTTTCGAATTCTTGCCATAGTTCGGCTGCAACACAGACATCCTTTAAATTTTTACTTTCCAACATCTTACCTAATTTTTTTATAGGATTTTGATCATATTTTTTTCCTAAAATATTATTTAGTTCTATAATTAAATTAGGCTTAAAAATTAAAGGCCCTTTTCTAAATGCCCAATCTACTTCTTCATCCATTCCTAGAAATAAAGACCTTAGCACCATGCCCTTAACGTGCTTTGGATATTTTTCTGCATAAGCCAATGCTAAAGTCGAGCCCCATGAACCTCCAACTAAAAACCAAAATTTAATTTCAAGAAAAGTTCTTATATATTCTAAATCTTGAATTAAGTGAAAAAGAGTATTATTTTTGAGAAGTCTTTTAGGATTAGACCTACCTGCTCCTCTTTGGTCTAAAAAGATAACTCTATAAACTTTATTATCAAACAAACTTTTCTGCCAATCTGCACAACCACTTCCTGGTCCTCCGTGTAAAAATATAATTGGTAGTCCATTTTTATTTCCATATTCCTCTATATAAAGAGTATGTTCGTCTCTTTGAATTTCATGTATTGCAAATGATTTATTTATAGGATATAACATGTAATTTAAAATATAATAATATGAAAAAAAGTATACACCCAGATTACCATGAAATAAAAGTTGTTATGACAGATGGAACCGAGTTTACTACAAAATCAACTATGGGTAAACCTGGCGAGGTCTTAAAGTTAGACGTTGATCCTTTATCACATCCTGCTTGGACAGGAGGAGGTACACAGCTTAGAGAAAATGCAGGTCAGGTAGCAAGGTTTAAGAAGAAGTTTGGAAACTTTAAGGTTTAATACTAATTTTTTCTAATTGTTCTCTTATTTTTTTAGGTATACTAACCTTATCCCTCATGTTTTTTCTTTTCACAAAAACATGAACAAAATAACCTTCTGCACATGCTAATTCTTTTTCAGTTTTAAAAAGTGAGATATCATAAATTACACTAGTTTTTCCAATTTTAAACGTTGATAATCCAGCATCAATTTTTTCTGGGTATTTTAGTGACTCTTTGAACTTACATCTAGTTTCTGGAGAAATAGCTATAACTTCCGAGGTTAATGGATCGTACTGACACTTATTAATTAAAAATCTGTTTATTACAGAATCAAATATAGAGTAATAAATCACATTATTTATATGACCAAAAATATCGTTGTCTCCAAATCTAGTATCTATTCTTTCAAGATAGTTATAATTAGATTTAGTTTTCAATGTAATTATTTATTAAATTTCTAACTTTATTAGAACTTTCATGTATATGAAAGTGTCCACAATTTTCAATAGTCTTCAAAGAAGAGTTTTTAAGTATACTATCTAGAAAACAACTACTTTTTAATGGAGTCATTATATCCTGAATTCCAGCAATTATCAAAACAGAATTTTCAACTTTTTTAAGGACTTCCTCATCAATAAAATATTTATTACAAGCATTAAGATCTAAAAATAAATTATCCTTTGTTTTACTCATTAAAGTATTTATAAGGTTAGGTAAATTGAGTCCAATTAGATGGCTTCCTCTTAGTTTAGAGTTACTAGGTAAAGACCAGTTTATCATATTCAATATAGCATCACTGCTATTTTCCTTACTCAAATTTAGTAATGAACTACTTACTTTCATTGGGTAAGCTGCACCAATTAAAACAACCTTTTGAGCATTACATAATTTATTCAATATGATACTTAAACAAATTAGACTACCCATGCTATGACCAACTAAAATATTTTTTTTTGAAGAATATTTTTTTACTATTTTAACTATATACTTAGCCATGTCATCAATTGACGATAATCCCTTACTCTTATTATCACCATGACCTGGTAAATTTATTGCTAAAGTGGAATATCCCTTAAAAAAATAATATCTGTTTAACAAAGCCCAAAATGTATTATCACAACCAGCACCATGTACAAAAATCATTAAGGGGCTATTTTCACTAAACTTTTTGTAATTATATTTATTATTCATTTTAGTCATTTGGTTATTACTTAAAGACTTTTAGTAGCGCACTATTAATATCTTTTATCAAATCGTCTAAATCTTCTATGCCCACAGATATTCTTATAAGATCATCAGTAATTCCAACTTCTTTTAGTTCTATTTTACTTAGTTGAGCGTGAGTAGTGCTTGCAGGATGAATTACTAAAGATTTTGCATCACCTATATTTGCTAAATGTGAAAAAATTTTTAGACTTTCTATAAACTTAATCGCACTTTTTTTACCTCCTTTTAATCCAAATGAAATAACTGCGCCTGCTCCTTTTGGCATTAATTTAGCTGCTAGTTTGTTTCCTTTGTGAGACTTCAAGCATGGATGCTTTACCCAAGTTACTTCATCCTTTCCTGATAAAAAAGAGGCTATATATTCAGCATTTGAAACATGCTTCATCATACGTGGACCAATAGTTTCAACTCCTAACATTATGTAAAAAGCATTTTGGGGAGACAATGCTGCTCCAAAATCTCTTAATCCTTCCGCTCTAGCTCTGCTAAGAAATGCTCCAGGTCCAAATTCTTGATAAAAGTTAAGGTTATGATATCCAATATATGGTTCTGTTAAGTTAGAAAATTTTTTAGTTGTAGCCCAATCAAAACTACCGCTATCAATTATAACACCACCAATTGCAATTCCATGCCCCCCAATAAACTTAGTTGTAGAATGCATTACTAAGTTGGCCCCAAAATCAAAAGGATTGCATAAATAAGGTGTAGCTATTGTATTATCCACTAAAAAAGGAATATTTGCCTCAGAAGTTATTTTTGATATTTTTTCAATGTCTAATACCTCTAAACCAGGATTTCCTAGGCTCTCAGCAAAAAATAGTTTTGTATTATTTTTAATATTTTTTTTTATTTGATTTAGATTATTAGGATCTACAAAAGTAGTCTCTATACCAAACCTCTTCAATGTTAACCCCAATAAATTTCTACTTCCACCATAAATTCTATTGGATGAGATAATATGATCTCCTGCATTTAATAAAGTAGCAATTGTTAAATGAAGTGCTGCTTGCCCACTAGAGGTACAAATTGCACCTATACCTTTTTCTAAAGAAGCTAATCTTTCCTCCAAAGCACTAACAGTAGGGTTTGATATTCTTGAATATAAATGTCCATCTTGCTCAAGGTTAAATATTGAACTAGCATCATCTGCATTTTTAAAAACATAAGAAGTTGTTTGATATATGGGAAGGGCCCTAGAGTTAAAGTCACTGTCTAAGTTTTGCCCAGAATGCAAACTAAGTGTATTAAAATTAAATAATTTAAGATTTTTTTTTTTCATATATTTAGTTAAATAAATTTTCAGCTTCTTTTTTTTTCATTAACTTTTTTTTTACCTCTAACTCCACTAGAGAGATATATTCTAAAAGTTTTTTTTTATAATCATTAAGTTCTTCTATAGAAAAGTTTTCTATTGTTTTTTTTACTTCTTTATCAGAAATGAGTTCAATTTCATCCATATAATAGTTAGTATATTATAATTAATAAAAATTTA
>MDSV01106687.1_pt1 | contig 10274 bp, 9 predicted proteins | sample 810851 | NCBI WGS metagenome assembly MDSV01 (sample SAMN05326640, study PRJNA326480) | marine metagenome | isolation source: seawater | place: Atlantic Ocean: North East | collected 2012
CGCTTGGCGACACCCCAAAATAAATTTGTTTAAATATATCAAGAGTATCTAAGATTTACTAGCCCCTTAGCTGTTGAATATATGCTAAGGTTAACATGAGAAATATAATATGTGTATGTAAAATAACAATGTTTTTGACAATTAAGTTACTAAAGATTTTACTATAATTGGTTTTTCTTTTTTTGGAAGATCCAGAAGTATTTTTTTAGCTTCTATCAAAGACGGTAATGAAAGAAAGACTGTACCACCTGTGCCGGTGAGCCTTGCTTTACCATATTCTGATAAATATTGAAATGATTCAAATATAGTAGGGTATTTTTTAAAAACGATTTTTTCAAAGTCATTTTTCATATTATTATTTAAATAATCATCATAACTGAAATTTTCTACTTGACCCTTCGGTTCATATTCATCAAATATTTCAGATGTTGAAACTCTATGTTTACTATGTACTAAGATAAACCACACTGGTTTTAAATGAATAGGAGTTATGATGTCCCCAGTTCCCTCTACCCAAGCATTTTTTTGGGATAAAAAAAATGCAACATCCTTCCCTATTTTGTTGCCTATAACTTTCAATTGATAGTGCCTTAAATTACTGTTATAGATTTTATTCAAAGCCATGAGTGTTACTGCTACATTTGAGCTTCCTCCGCCAAGCCCAGCACCTATAGGGATATTTTTTTTTAGCATGATATCCATACCAATTTTTTTAGCACCAGTATAATTTAGGAAAAAATCTATGGCTTTAAGAATCAAATTATCTCTTGTAATACTACTATCATTACAATCTAGTTTTATTTGATTATCCTTTCTCGGTTTAAATGATATCTCATCAAATAACTCAATAAGTTGAAAAATACTTTGTATATTATGATAACCATCAAGTCTCTTTTCAATTATATTTAAGAAAAGATTTATTTTAGCTGGTGATTTATAATTTTGCATCATGCTTATATGAATTTAGTTTATTTATAAGCTCTATGTTATTTTCATTACGCTTTAATTCAAGATCAATTACATTATCTAATTTCTCAAACTGTTTATTTTTAATAAGGATCTCACAATAATGTTCTATGATTTCAGGATCTTTGTCTCTATTGTAAGATAGTTCGATATATTCTAATGCTTTCGTATAATTACCCTTGTAATACTCAGCCCAGGCAATACTATCTAAGATAGCTGCATTCCCAGGATCATACTGATATGCCTCTGAGAGTAAACTATATGCTTCATCATACCTCTCAGTATGAATGATTAAACTATATCCTAAGGCATTTAATGTATTAGTATTTTTTTTATCTATACTCAAAATTTTTTTTAAGTCAGCTTCCATTAAATCAATTTCTTTTAAGCTTTCATATGCCATAGCCCTAGCATAAAGAATGTTAGTAGATAAAGGATCTTGAAGAAGTAATTCATTACAAAAAACAACCAATTCATCATACTTGTGATATTCGTTGAAAAGAGATATTTGTTTCATAGCAAGATTTAATTTTATATCTCTATCATCATATTTATTGATAACATCATTTAAATAAGAAAATGCTTTTTCAAATCCACTAATTTTACTCAGAGATGAAGAAATGTTGATATGTGACATAATTTTATAATTAAAATCATTAACCCGTTCGAAGTGATTAATTGACTCTTGATAATTATTTAACATATAATCGTTCAAACCCCTAAGAATATTTACTTGATCATTTTCAATGACTATAAATGACAAATATTTCTCTGAAAGAGTGTAAAAACCATTTTCATGTAATGATCTAGCAATATTGAATAATGTATCTGGATTATCTGGATCCTTTGAAACTAAACTATTAATATATTCCTCGATAAAATTGATTTTTTTATGTTCTAAATAGAGTTCTAGTAGTTCCAGCTCTACCTGTCTATCAGAGGATATTTTATTTGAAATATATTTTTCCAAAATTGATGTGGCTTCCATATAATCACCCATGAGAGAATATGAATTTGCATGTATTCTAATCATGCTTCTATCATTATATGTCCCTATTTCATTGATATGTTTGATAACTTTTTCATGAAGTTCATATGCATATAAAAGCTCAATAAAATTAACATGAAGTTCATGATTACTATTTTCTTGTAAATACTCCTCAAAAAACTTCACGACATTTAATCTATTTTTGTTATCCATAATGAAATAGACTAGTTTTCCATAATCACTTTTATCAACTGGTTTAGTTATATTGGTAAAATTATCAAAATACCTTCTGGCTTTATTGAAATTATTAGTATCTATTGAAGCACTCATAGCATACATATATGGCTTATAAGACTCCGGAGAAACAGTAACCCATCTATCAGCTATGATTTCTGAGTAATCAAACCTATAAGTATTTTTGGCAATTTTCGATAACTTTTCGAATAACCTGATATCATCCATTGACTGAATATTTTTAATGAATAGTGACAGAGCCTCATCATTAAGTGATTTCTGTAGTGCTATGTTTATGTATAGGGAATTATATAAATGTGAGTACTTATCTCCAGTAAATTTATTATTAGAGGGAATCGTACTATCATTAGATAAATTATCGCTATTATTTGAGCATGAAGACACAAATAAAGTAATAATTACTAGTAAAATATTCAAATAGTTACTCATAATAGTATAATATAGCACATATCTGTATTTTCGGAGGATGTAGGGTAAATACACATTATAACTATGACTATCAATGTACTAGGCGTTAATCATAAATCTGCCCCAATTAATGTAAGGGAGAAACTTGTGTTTGACAAAGATTCAATACCAAGAGCACTAACAGAAATTAAAAAAATTGAGGGTGTGAATGAAGTTGTTTTAGTATCAACTTGCAATAGAACAGAGATATATACAGAGAATAATTTAGACAATACAAAAATCATAAACTGGCTAAATAATAATCAAGACGTCGAAAAAGACTGTGAGCCTTTTACATATAGCTATTATGAGGAACAAGCAGTCAAACATCTGTTCAATGTAACCTCTGGTGTTGATTCCATGGTGATTGGTGAAAATGAGATACTGGGTCAAGTTAAGGAGGCTTACAAGCTTGCTGATCAAAATAAATGTCTCGCATCATCTCTAAAAAGATTATTTGAGTATTCATTTTCTGTAGCTAAAGAAGTTCGTACCACAACTGATATTGGATCTAATCCTGTATCTTTTATGTTTACGTCTATAACGCTCATAAAAAAAATATTTGATGATATTTCTTCAAAAAGAGCATTGGTTGTTGGGTCAGGTTATATGATAAAACTTGCGATAAAATATTTACATGCTAACAACGTACGTAATATTACTCTGACAAATAGGAACTATGAAAAAGGGAGTAAAATTGCAAAAGATAATGACTGTAGTTATTCAAGATTACAATATTTACCAAATATTATTTCATCACATGATATTATTATATCTAGCACATCAAGCTCTATACCTATAATAGGTAAAGGCATGATGGAAAGTTGTTTGAATAATAGTAATTCAAAACCATATGTAATTATTGATCTAGGTGTTCCTAGAGATGTTGAGCCAGAAATAAATGAATTAGATAACATCTATTTATATAGTATTGATGACCTAGGAAAAGTTATAGAAAATAACTATAAGATCAGAGAAAATGCAGTTGTCGAAGCTGAAAAAATTATTGATTTTAAATTAAAAGAATTTACAAAATGGCTACATCAAAGCCAGTCTGAAGATATTGTGAAGAATTATCGCGGATATGTTGATGACATAACAGATGGTACCGTCATAAAAGCTAAGAAATTAATTAGAGATGGTGAAAATATAGATGAGGTAATATCATATTTAGCTGAATCCCTTAAAAATAAACTGACTCATGAAACAACTTCTAAATTGAGAGAAATATTGACATTAATTGATGAAGATACAGCACTAAAAATTAAAAATATATTCAAAAATAAGTAATGAATAATAAATTAATTGATAAGCTAGATGAGCTTTATTCAAAACATAAATCCATATCTGAACAGTTAGAAGATGAAAAAATTTATCAAGATCATGATTTATTGAAAAAACTTAATCAAGAATTCTCAAAAATAGATCCAATTATCAAAAAATATATTGAATATAAGACTGCGCTGAATTCTATTGAATCGTCCAAGAAATTCTTATCTGATAAAGACAAAGACCTCAGACAAATGGCAGAAGAGGATATATCCGCTAATTCCATTGTCAAAAACTCATTAGAAAAATATTTTGAAAATGAATTAATAGATAAGGATCCTAATGATTCAAAAGATGCTTATGTTGAAATTAGAGCAGGAACTGGTGGAGAAGAGGCAGCTATTTTCGTTGGTGATCTTTTCAAAATGTATACAAAATATTCTGAAAAAAACTCATGGCAAATTGAATTATTAAATGTTACTGAAAGTGACCATGGTGGCTATAAAGAGTTAATATTGAAAGTTACAGGAACGGATGTCTATGGAAGTCTTAAATATGAATCTGGTACACATAGAGTTCAAAGGGTTCCTAATACTGAGACACAAGGACGCATACATACATCAGCATCTACTGTGGCTGTACTTCCTGCAGTAGATGAAATAGATCAAGTAGATATTAATCCTGCTGACCTAAGAATTGATACATATAGAGCTTCTGGTGCTGGGGGGCAACATGTCAACAAAACAGATTCTGCTGTAAGAATTACTCATATTCCAACCGGCACAGTCTCTGAATGTCAAGATGGTAGATCTCAACATAAAAATAAAGCTCAAGCTATGGCAATCTTGTACTCAAAAATTTTAATGCATCAGCAAGAACAACAGAGAAAGAATACGGCTGACGAAAGAAAAAGTATTGTAGGTAGTGGTGATAGATCTGAAAGAATTAGAACATATAATTATCCTCAAGGCAGAATAACCGATCATAGAATTAATTTAACACTTTACAAATTAGAATATATATTAGAGGGTAATATTGAAACACTTATAGAAGAACTTCGAAAAGCATCCTTGGACTAAAATGTGTAAATCAATTAAATACATACTAGATTCATATTCGAAAAGCAATACATCAATAAATAAGAAAGATATAGAGTTTTGCCTTTGTTATATAATTGGTAAGCCAAAAACTTTTTTAATATCAAACCCTGAATTTAGAATTACAAATAACGAAATCGAAAAGTTACAAGAATCTATAGATTATTTAAAAGATGGATTGCCACTTGCATATATTGTTGGTAACCAAGAGTTTTATGGTTATACATATTTTGTTAATAATGATGTACTAATCCCAAGACCAGAAACTGAAATTATAATACCCAAAATTATTGAATATGGAGATGCGATATTCGAAAAGAATAAAAAGTTAACCCTCATTGATGCTGGTGCAGGATCAGGATGCATTGGCTTAACCATTGCGTCTGAAAGACCAAGATGGAAAATTATATTAATTGAAAAATCATTAAAATCAATCAATCTTTTAAAAAAGAACCGTGACCATTATTTACACAAAAACTGTATGGTACTTGCGGCAGATTGGTTGAAAGGTCTAAATCAAAAAATAGCTGATATTGTTGTATCAAACCCACCTTACATCGATTTTGACTCAGAAAAGGTTGATCAAAGTGTCTACAATTTTGAACCTCATCATGCATTATTCTCTCAAGAAAAAGGACTTAATGATATTAAAACTATAGTATCTCAATCAAAGCTAATACTGGTTAATAATGGTTTATTATTTCTAGAAAATGGTTTTGATCAATCCGATAGTGTCGCTAAAATACTTAAAAAAAACTATTATGAAGACATAGATATTATATTAGATTATAATGGCATAAAAAGATTTACTGTATCAAGATGTTCACATTATGGATAAAAAAACAATAATCAAAATAGCTGATCTTGCTAAGATAGAAATCAAAGATGATAATATAAATGACATAACAGCTAGTTTGGAAAAAATTCTAAATCTTGTTGATGAGATGAATAGTGTTAATACAGATGAAGTCACTCCGATGTCACATCCATTGAATCTCAAACAAGAGCTTCGAAAAGACGAAGTCAAAGAATCAAACCAGAGAGAGCTATTTCAAAAAGATAATAGAAACACTCATAATGGGTATTATAAAGTACCAAAAATTATTGATTAATTATGCATAATAAAACTATTATAGAACTTAAAAAAGCCATAGATAAAAAAGAGATAAGTTCTTTAGAACTAACTAATCATTTTCTTAATAGAATTAAAAATCTTGATTCAAATCTAAACTCATTTATAACTTTAACTGAAGAACAAGCCATAAGTAAGGCAAAATTGATTGATAAAGAAATTGCAAAAGGAATCGTTAAGCCATTATCAGGTATTCCTCTAGCCCAAAAGGATATTTTTTGTACAAAGAATATCAAAACGACTTGTGGCTCAAAGATGCTTAGTAATTTTATCAGTCCTTATGATGCGACTGTTGTTGAAAAACTTAATGATGCAGGTGTGGTCGTAGTTGGAAAAACAAACATGGATGAGTTTGCTATGGGCTCATCTAATGAAACAAGTTATTTTGGTGATGTTAAAAATCCATGGAATAAAGATTATGTGCCGGGTGGGTCATCTGGGGGATCTGCAGCGAGCGTCTCAGCGAGATTGATTCCATGCTCTACGGGAACTGATACAGGAGGATCTATCAGGCAGCCGGCGTCTCTAACTGGTATATGCGGCATCAAGCCAACATATGGAAGAGTATCAAGATATGGCATGATAGCATTTGCATCAAGTCTAGACCAAGCTGGAGTCTTCACAAGAACCGCTGAAGATTCAGCATTACTTTTAAACCATATCTCTGGATTTGATCCCAGAGATTCTACCAGTTCACGAAAACCGGTACCAGATTACCTAGCGGATTGTCGCAAAAAATTTGAAGCTATTACAATAGGCATACCATCTGAATTTCTTGATGGACTTGATGGGAAAGTAAAAGAGATATTTGATGAAAATATAAGAATCCTTGAAAAAAATGGTTGTAAAATTAAGAAAATTAGCTTGCAAAGTTCTAAGCTTGGCGTTTCTGCATATCAAGTGGTAGCTCCTGCTGAATGTTCCTCAAACTTATCCAGATATGATGGAGTCAGATTCGGTTATAGAGCAAAAAATGTCAAGAATATTGAAGATCTCTATAAGAAATCAAGATCAGATGCTTTTGGAGCTGAAGTTAAAAGAAGAATCCTTATTGGAACTTATGCTCTCTCCGCGGGGTATTATGATGCTTATTATTTGAAAGCACAAAAAATAAGAAAAATTATTTCTAATGAATTTGAACAAGCATTTAAGGATGTTGATCTCATTCTTGGGCCAACCACCCCTGATAGCGCTTTTAAGCTTGGTGAAAAAACTGATGATCCTATTGCAATGTATTTATCCGATGTTTTTACTGTTAGTACAAATCTTGCAGGATTACCAGCAATGTCAGTACCTATGGGTTTTAAAAATAGTCTGCCTTTAGGTCTACAAATTATAGGAAATCATTTTGATGAGTCTAAAATATTATCTTTAGCATATCATTATCAAAAACTAACAGACTGGCATACCAAGTCGCCAGGTCAATATGGAGCATAATATGTGGCACCCAGTTATAGGTTTAGAGATACATGTACAGCTCAAGACGTTGAGTAAAATTTTCTCACCAGCTTCAACAGACTTCGGAGCAGAGCAAAATACTCAAGCTTGCGCAATCGATTTAGGTATGCCTGGAGTCTTGCCGGTTCTTAATGAAGAAGCTGTCAAAATGGCAATAAAATTTGGATTAGCAATTGGTGCTAATATCTCTGATAATTCGATTTTTGCGAGAAAGAACTATTTTTATCCTGACCTCCCTAAAGGTTATCAAATCTCACAATATGAGATACCAATAGTTGAGGGCGGTAGTATTGATATTTCAATTGAAAATACAGTAAAAACAATTAATATAACCCGTGCACATTTGGAGGAAGATGCTGGAAAATCTATCCATGATTTGTATGCTGATGAAACTGCAGTAGACCTAAATAGAGCTGGAACTCCATTGATCGAGATTGTCTCTGAGCCCGAAATGAAAAGCGCTGCTGAAGCGGTACAATATTTAAAAAACATTCATTCACTAGTGAGATATTTGGATATAAGTGATGGAAATATGCAAGAGGGCTCATTCAGATGTGATGCAAATATATCTCTAATGAAGAAAGGATCAAAAACTCTAGGCACAAGGGCTGAAATAAAAAATATCAATTCTTTTAAGTTTGTTGAAAACGCTATCAATTATGAAATTCAAAGACAGTCTAATATTTTAGATGGAGGTGGAGAAATAATCCAAGAAACAAGGCTTTATGATCCTATTAAAAATGAAACTAGATCTATGAGATCTAAGGAAGAAGCCAATGATTATAGATATTTTCCTGACCCTGACTTATTACCTGTTACCGTTTCATCTACATTAATCGAAAGTATTAAATCTGAAATGCCGGAATTACCAAGTGATAAAAGAGTTAGATTTAAAAATCAATATGGATTGAATGACTATGATACTGAAATTTTAACTAATAACCGTGAATTATCTAAATTTTTTGAAGACATAATTAATGGTACAAAACTCAATGCAAAAACTGTTGCTAATTGGATCATTACAGAAGTTTTAGCTTTAGCAAACAAATCGAATCTAGAAATCCAAGATTATCCTGTCACATCTAATAATTTACAAGCTCTGCTTTTGAAGGTGCATGATGATGTTATTTCAAATAAACAAGCTAAAGATGTTTTTGAAAGAATGTGGAATAATGGTGAAAATGCTGAAGATATCATTGAAAAAGAGGGTATGAGACAAATTTCAAATAAGGATGAATTGAATAAAATAGTTGATAATATCATTAAAAACAATTATAAAAGTGTAGAAGAATACCGAAATGGTAAAGATAAGTTATTAGGATTTTTTGTTGGGCAAGTTATGAAAGAAACTCAAGGCAAAGGAAATCCAAAGCTGATAAATCAAATACTTAAGGAAAAACTCAAATCATGATAGGCGATTTATATAGAAAAATTAAAGGAACTTTTTCTACAGATTTATCAATTGATCTAGGTACTGCAAACACCTTAATATACGTCAAAGGTAGAGGTATTGTGCTTGATGAACCATCAGTTGTGGTAGTTAGAGATGAAAAAGGTTCTAACGGAAGAAAGATTGAAGCTGTAGGGCTAGAGGCAAAAAAAATGCTTGGTAGAACTCCAACCGGTTTACAAGCTATTAGACCAATGAAAGATGGTGTGATATCTGACTTTATGGTATGCGAAAAAATGTTACAACATTTTATTAGAAAAGTCCATGACAGTAAATTTTTTAGACCCAGCCCAAGAGTTCTTGTATGTGTTCCATGCGGAGCAACACAAGTAGAAAGACGTGCAATAAAAGAATCTGCTTCAGGTGCAGGAGCAAGAATTGTACATTTGATAGATGAACCTATGGCTGCCGCAATTGGTGCTGGTATGCCAATTGATGAAGCACGTGGTTATATGGTTCTAGATATTGGCGGTGGTACTTCTGAAGTTGCAACTATCTCCCTGAATGGAATAGTTTACTCTTCTTCCACAAGAATCGGTGGTGATACATTTGATGATCAGATAATTGCTTATGTTAGAAGAAACTATGGGTGTGTCATAGGATATCCAACTGCTGAAAAGATTAAGCATGAAATCGGTTGTGCTTATCCAAGCAGTGATCTTTTAGAAATTGAAGTCAAGGGAACGAATCTATCTGCTGGTGTTCCGCAATCCTTTACAGTGAATAGCAATGAAATATTAGAAGCGCTTCAAGATTCCCTTCAAGGTATCATTGGAGCTGTCAAGACAGCTCTAGAACAAACTCCGCCCGAACTTGGTGCTGACATTCATGAAAGAGGCATGGTGCTAACTGGTGGAGGGGCTTTGCTTAGAGACTTAGATAAACTAATAACAGAAGAAACTGGCATGTATGTAATAGTAGCTGAAGACCCAATGAGCTGTGTAGCTAGGGGCGGAGGTAAAGTATTAGAAATAATCGATAAGGAAGGTAATGAATTCTTATCTGTTGATTAAAAATGAGCCGCATTTATCAAAGAAGTACTGCCGACTTTTATACATTCATAATACTAATAATTCTGTCCATAGCAACATTAATATTAGATCATAAATATAGTCAAATCGGCCAAATAAGATCCTTTATTAATGATCTAGTAGTATATCCAATTTCTAAAATCTCCAGTCTGCCTAAATCAATTATTGATGAGGCTATCAG
>MDSV01163021.1_pt1 | contig 10274 bp, 6 predicted proteins | sample 810851 | NCBI WGS metagenome assembly MDSV01 (sample SAMN05326640, study PRJNA326480) | marine metagenome | isolation source: seawater | place: Atlantic Ocean: North East | collected 2012
CCAAGACCTAGAGGCTCATCTGCACCATCAAAGTTGGCTACTGTAGTTGCTCTGATTCTTCCGTTACCGTCTTTAAACCATTGCTTGTTGTTACCAACAAGAGTTACGGACTCAGTAGAGCTTCCATCAGTAGAAAGAGTGTAAGAAACACTGCTGATATACATACCAGACATATAAACTTCTGCCGGTGAATTACCACCCGCAGCCGTGTTTGCGTTTTGTATCTGACCTCCAGCTCCACCAATGAAGTTGTTTTCTTCTGGGAAGATACCCAGTCTAACATCACATCTCTGCTTTGAGCGTGCAACTAGGCCGGTTGCACCTAAGCCTGTAACGCCAGTGCTGGCCATGTGATATAAAAGTGGATAACCATCGAGCACCTTTTCCATAGTTACTTCTATGTCAGGCGTACCTTCGATGTTTTCGTAAATTTCGATTTGACCAAGTTCAAATGCTTGTTCCAAAGCGAAGTTGGTTGTAACACCTACACTCTGTAGGCCGTGAACCATTTCATTCGTAGCAACATACCCATCGGTAGACTTATTGTGGTACTTCCCGTGGTTTGCTATGGCTACACCTTGACAGGCATAGAAAATTCTATCATTAGCTGTAGGCATTTTTCTCTCCTTTAAGTTTATAAAGAGGTTTTTCTATAGATTATACACAAAAAACGTTAAATATTCGTTTTTACTCCTTCAGTGGTCATCCTTACAATTCCGCCAAAAACATTACTGCCGTGCATTACCATCTGTTGAACGTTAGTTCTAGACAATCTAAGCTTACCACCATTGTATTTTTCAATCAAATCCGGATATCTTAGAGCACCTGATACTGGCATACCCCTATAATCTATAGGAAAATCCTGTGTTTCGTTAATTTTGTTACTGTTTAAAAGATGAATTGTCTTATCATTTTGCAGGGAAACGATATCTACCAACCTATTTCTGGTGATTTCATCCTCTGCTAGGCAGTGGAAAATCACGTCTGTGTAGACGAATTGTCCTCCTCCTAGTTGATACCCCTTAAAGCTTCTCTGTGGCACAACCTCTATCGCAATAACGGGAAGCTGTGTCCTGCCTTCTGGGGGTATGTTCCAAGCACCATCATCAGAGTCCAAAAACTCTTTTGTGGGCTGTAGTGTCCTAGTCTGTAATTCTCTGTACCAAGGTAAATTATTCGCATAAGTGACATTTATATACTTGTAGCTGTGTTCTACCTGAACCTTTGTAGTTGTGGATATAGGGCTGTCAAATATGACTCTTCCATTAAAATAGTCTATATAATGCTTGTACTGCCCTACTCCGCTGGTTGGCTCAAACGAGCCGTCTATGTAAACACCTGAGACTCCGGGTGTGTTGTCGTCTGCCCCTACTATTGGATTATCAAAACCGTTTACTGTTATGCCGCTCTGCCAAATCCAGTTTTCCCTAAAACCTTCCCAGACTTGCCCCGCCGTGTACGAGTCATTTGATGAAAGTCTAAGTCGGCTCATATCTTCGCTGTTTGGTGCTAGTTCTCCCAGTGTCACATTAAAATAATTGCCTTTGTCAAGAAGTGCCCAGTCAAAGTACTCAACTAATCCATCTTGGATGTCGTTATTCAAGGTGGAGTCAAATACTCCACTTATTCCTTTTAGTGGTGAAAAAAGAGACATTACTTTAAAAGCCTTTTAAGTGTTTCTTCTAATATTTTTTCTTTGCCCAGTAGTGATCTAGTTATGAAGTTGTCTGATATAGTACCAGAATACTCAGGTTGTACTCTCCACATTGAACCTCCAATCATCGTTCCTCCGCCAGACCTACCTTGACCGGGAGTCGGAACAAAATCATAGCCAAAAATTATAGGTGTGTCACCCATCGTGAGTAACCATTTTAACCAATCTAGCGATGTTCCTTTTTCAGTTACTATGCTGGCTTCTGGTAATGATAGTAAATTAATGAGATTTTTGGGTTGAAAGTTAAAAACAAATCCGCCCTTTAGATTGCGATTAACCTTAGTCACCTTTGTTTCTATGCTTCGTACCGCTGCGTCTACAACTGTAGAAGCTATAAACTTTCCTCTACCAGCCTCAATACCAAGTTCTGCGTTCAAGCCAACCCCGTCCTGTCTTAAGTCGCTAATTTCGGGTTGCATCTCCAGCCAAGATCTTACATGACTTTTTAATTTGTTAAGTACGTAAGTTCTATTTTTTGATATCCTTTTATTTGTTTCCAAAGCTATTGCTTCAAGTATTTTTCTTTGTATTTGGTCATCAGTTTCTAGTATGTTTATAAACAACTGACCGTTGCCGCCCACCATTACGACCTCTCCCAAAAACACCCAAAGTAACGGTTTTGCTTGAGACCCATTGGGAATGGTTCGCCAAACTTTTTAAACCTCATTTCTCTAAGTTCTTTTATGTCTTTGTGGACTATTAGCTCTTTTGCTCTCATGATCTTGTCTAGATCTGTTGCAAAAAATATAGTCTGAATAGAACCATCAGGAATTACCATATCCCCTCCGACCTTGGTCCAGCTTTTGCTGTCCCAATAGACCTTAATCTTAATATCCTCAGTTTTCTCTACTTCTCTTACGACCTTGTTCTCGCGTTTGTATTGAGGTTGTGGTCTCCTGTGAGAATTTATAGATCTATTTTCAGGGATATTATTATAGCTTACTGAAATTTCTTCTACCTTTTCTATGTATACTAATTGACAAGTGACACCAAAAATATTAAATGTGGAATCAACTACATCATAGTATTTTGTAAAAACGCTGTCGGGGATATTAACTGGCATGTTTCACTCCTTAGCTATTGGAGTCACCGGTGTAATATCTTATGTCGTCGAACCGATTGTCGTATCGAGTTCGCATAGTGCCTGAAGGAACAAAGCTGTTGACAAGTGGTAACCCACTAGCAGCCGTACCCGTTTCAAACACCAATGTGATGTACCCGCCGTTTTTAATGGGTTCACCATCTCTTACTGCTTTTACTATCTCGTCAGGCATTTTCTCTCTCCGTTATTTATTATTAATCGTTAAACAAAAGGGCTAATTACTAAAATTGCTATCTGGTTTTACCACCGCTCACTCCACTGTGCTGCGTTTCTCATCCATTTTCCGTTGATACATATGAACACATAATATTCATTGCCACCCTGAAGGTTTTGGGCTATCACTATCATACCATTTTCTTTAGGAATGTCATTTCCATTAGAGTCCCAAATCCTAAACGGATTGTTTATATTAGTTGAAAAACTACCGCCAAAGTCTCTGTTTCTATCACTTCTAAAGTAGAACCTGTGAGCCACCGTGTTCTTGTTCCAACCCGGAATTCTTAAGAATCCATGATTGTTAACTATCTCATTTTCTGGGTAGTTAGTTATGCTAGTCTCAGCCATAACAAATGGTAGAGACGTAGCAGAAGCACCTCGAAGTTTTAGTCCACCTAAGAAGTTATTGTGCCTATCAACTGTAAGTGTGTAATCACTGAAGTCCTGCATTACTTGTGGATCACCAACGTATATACTACTTCTATACCCACCTAGTGGAGCATTAAACGTGGCGGTATCGTATCCCAGCAGTAGGATGTTATCAATAGTATTTAAGGTTCTATCCTTATTGTACCAAGCACTGACGGTGTTTGTCGCTGACCAACCATGCCCACGGTCTGGCATGATGATGGTCGAATAAGTTGCTATATCTCCAGTGGATGCGTTTCCTCGGAAAGCACCTGCGTCCTTACCTATGGAGATATTATAACTACCTTTTTGCCGATACCCCGCATATTCTCCTATGGATATGTTATGGTGATAGTTATGGTTATGCTCTGCATCTGATAATGGCTCCCATCCATTCATTGAGCGAGCAGTAGAGTTACCTTCGGGTATATTTGCACCGGCAAGTGTTCCCATGCTTATAGATTTGTAGATTCCTGAACAGGAGTATCCAGCTCTGTAGCCAATCCCAATTACTGATTCTACCTTTTGAGAAGAACTAGGAACGTTCTTTATAGAATAGCCCGCATTAGCACCAATAAAAGTTGAGGTTTGAAGGCCACTAGCTAGATAGCAAGCGTCTGTACCAATTGTAATTGTTTGCGTGGTTTCAGCAGCAAAAGCTCCTGCTTGGTAACCAATGGCGGTTACTAAGGATGTCTGCTTACCGCCGACGAGAGTGCTAGCACCAACACTGGTACAGTCTAAAGCGTGGAATGTGTCCTTTTGAGACCTATCGCCTATAGCGACCGTATAGTACACCCCTACTATTTTAGCGTACTCAAGTTGAGCATTTTGCCCTGCCTCTGTACCAATCACAACGCCTTTGACTGCCGCATCAGCGTAATCTGGGCCAAATGACAGGTTGTCTAGACTGTCTGCTGCACTCATTCCTTTAGCAGCGTTGGTTCCGATTGCTATGAGGTCAGAAATACCACTAGCTTCAGATCCAGCGTCTGTACCAATAAGAATAGTTCTGGATGATCTAACTGTATTGTATCCAGCTTTGGTTCCTACAGAGATGCTGTCTCCAGCGTCTTCAGGGTTTGATATACCGTTGGAATCAAAAAACGATCCTGCGATATCATTACTAGCACCAAACTTCTGAGCTATACCGGCTTCTCTACCAATTCTGATGTCTTCGTAAGCACCTCTTCTTCTGAACATCAGAGATCGAATTTCGCCGCTGCTCGCTGGATCAAGCTTGACGGTCTTAGCTAAGTTTACTCCATTAACAATCTGTAATCCACTGGTGGCGGCTGTAATCGCTTGACCACTCAGTTGAACCACAATTCCGCTATTGTCAGTTATGTCTTTTCGGAATACTCCAGACTGTCTAAGTACGTGAGCAAAGATATTTCCACTAGTTTCTGCCAACAGTCCGCTGATAACAACGCCGCTTTCAATAGCGAGCCTACCACTGCCGCGAACATTGCCGTAAGCAAAATTAAATTTGTTCTCTATATTCTGACCTGAAGCACTCAGGAAATCACTGAGATAATTACCGGAAGTGCCCAGTTCATTTTTGAGATGTTGGCCTGAAACGGCACTGAAGAATTTTTGACCAGAAGCGTCAATTCTTTGTGTAAGATATGTATCCGCCGCTGCTAATGATCCAGACACTTCGGTAAATAAACCGGAAGAAACCTGAACAGCACGTTGGCCAGAAACTCTTAATAAGAATAAGTTTGCGTTTCCAGACGCATCAAATCTATCAACGAATGTGTTCCCAGACGCATCAAGTCTATTAACGAGTGTGTTGCCAGACGCATCAAGTCTATCAATAGTTTTGTTTCCTGAACCGTAAAGTATTCCGCTGAGATGGTGGAGCGGACTTTGTATTCCTGAGCTAAACGAGATCGTAAGAGTATTGGTTCCCGGTACATATTCTGTTGCAATACCAGACTGACCTTTGAATATAACGTCTTGATTTGTGGTTACTTCTTCGTCAGCCGTAGCACCAACTTGATTTGTAGTTTTGACGTGCCAGTGACCGTAATTAATCACGCTTCCAATTTGAGTTGCTAAAAGCTGTCCAGAGAGGTCAACCTTGTAGTTGTTGATATTCCCAGACTCATTAAACCTATCAACAATCGTGTTACCAGAAGTAAAGTCAACGCCAAACTGTATCTGATTGGCTGACTTGTCATACTGTATATTTATTCCAGAAGAAGCAGCGGTTCCACCACCCTTAAATTCAAGGGAATTAGTAGATGTTATGTTCTTTAGATTGGTTCCATGAGAATTTGTGGCTTTTGCTATCCAGTGACCGTAGTTATCGTCGCTTGCGGAAAGCGTAGTAATTCTATCATTTAAGAAGTTGCCAGAATCGCCTAGCTCATCTTTAAGGGGGTTGCCAGAATCTGAAACTCTATGAGTGACGTGGGTGTTGACCCAGCCAGAGACTTGCACGCCGCTGGAAAGCAGGAAGTTGCCAGACGAAATAAACTTGTTGATAATAGCCTGACCAGAGTTAACAACGGAATCAAACACTTTGTTGCCAGAGTCGCCAACCTTAGCGTCCGTGTAGTGGCTAGCCCAACCAGAAACTTGAATTCCACTAGTTATAATTGATTGGCCGGAATTTACAATTGCGTCGTAAGCTATATTACCAGACGAATTAAACTTGTTTATAATAGCCTGACCAGATAAGACAACTGCGTCATAGGCTTTGTTACCGGAGTCGCCAACCTTAGCGTCTGTGTAGTGACCCGCCCAGCCGGACACTTGAACACCACTAGAAAGAAGGAAGTTACCTGAAGCAAAATCTTGGCCTATAAATATTCTATTATTTGAAGCCTTGTACTCTGTTACAATTCCAGACCGCCCCTCTACATTCAAGGTTTGACTATCTGCTATTGTTTCAGACGCAGTAGCTCCTGCTGTATTTTTGGTAGCAATAGTCCAGTTGGTCATGGAGCCGCCACCGCCACCAATCAAGTCTTTCAGCATATTACCTGAATGGTTGATGTCGCGATGAAGAGTCAAGTCAACACCTGACAGTATTCCAGACAGCTCGGTAATGGTTGAGTTTGTTTTGGTGAAATTATGATTCGTCCAGCCTGAGACTTGCACGCCACTGGAAAGCAAGAAGTTGCCAGAGCTTATGAGGAAGTCGTTGACTTTATTGCCGGAATCTCCAACTCTAGCATTTGTATAGTGGCCAGCCCATCCAGAAACTTGCACGCCGCTGGAAAGCAGGAAGTTGCCGGAATCTGCAACTCTAGCATTTGTGTAGTGGCCAGCCCATCCAGAAACTTGTACTCCGCTGGAAAGCAGGAAGTTGCCTGAATTGTGAATCAGCCCACTTGCAGCGTCAAATACTTTGTTTCCAGAATCTCCAACAAGGTTTATAGATGACGTGTGCTTGTCAAGAACTTCCTGTCTTAAGTGGGTAGGATCAATTAATAATCTACCGCTATTACCTATCTTTGTAACAGATGTATTAATACCGCTGATACCGCTGGCTATAAGTGCCCCGCCTTGGTGGACGAAACAATTTGTGCCGTCTTCGCCAGAAACTTGGAATAGGTTTCCTACATGTAGTTCTATCTGATTATGGAGTTCTAGACCACTTCCGGGGTGATAGGCACCGCTTATAACACTGAGGTCATTAAATGTGATACCGCTAGCATCTATACCCTGATCTGTAGTCCAGCTATCTGTAGCATCACGCCATGTCCACTTTTTATCACCCTGTGTACCTTTAAGAACAATACCTCCGTCATCAATAAAGGCATCGTTGTAATTGTCTGGAGGGCTTCCGCTCATGGAAGCTAGTTCGAGTTGCTTGTCTAAAAGTGTGACCGTTGTACTGTCAATATATGTGAGACTACCCTGAATATCTAGTCCACCGCTGACAGTTACGTCGCCTCTGACCATCAGGTCTCCAGCAACCTCTGCTAGGCCAGAAGCATAAATATTTCCACTAGCGGTTATATCGCCATTAACATCCAAAGTTGTTTGAGGGTTATCTGTTCCGACTCCAAGTCTATCACTAGCTGATTTGTAAACAAAACTTGGATCGTAAACAATAACACCGCTAGCGTCCCAGTGTGGAACAGCACCAACAGGCACTAGGCCAGCGTCGATAAGATTTTTTTGAACCACATATAGATCTGAGAGATCTGGAATATCTTCCAACTCTAAGTATCTGAAGTGGGGATAGTCTGGGTCGCAACCTACGGTTGAACAGCCACTGGGAGGTCCGGCAAATATTGTGCCTTTTTCCTGCATCTTTAGAAGCAGACGCTGATCTACTAACCCGCTCAGGGAGAAGACTTGGTCTGATTTTGTTTGGTTGTCTAGCTCATTTCTAAAAAAGGGTTCTAACTGACGACCGCCAGATGCAGTTTTCAAACTGTCTTGTGGTAATGATTGTCCTCCAGAAAATGCTATACCAGAACCGCCATCAATAAAGCCTGAAGCTCTAACTTGTGAATAGGAGGAGGCTCCGCCAACATCAACTGGGAAAATTGGACTTGGTTGAGAAATACCTAATGCTTCATTGTCAAAATTCCAAACTATGTTTCTATCATAGTCTAGTATTTGCTCGGACCCCCAGACAGCTACTCCGCCGTGCTTGGGTTCCTGATATCCGCTAACTCCATGTGCAGAGAAAACGGAGTACTTACCGGGATATGTAACGAAAACTTCTGTGACGCCTTGAAAATTAACTGCGGCACCAGAGGCTGCGTAGTTAACACCACTAAGAGCTGCTGGTGCTCCACCACCAACAGTCTCTGCGTGTCCATTGTACTCCTGCGGCATGTAAAAGGTGACGCCCGGATATTTTGCAAAATGATGTTCATGAACAGCGGTTGGAGGGCTACTGCCAAACTGAGTTGGGTAACCCCTTAGTCCACTGGCTGAGGACTCCATTAAATAAAGGGGATGGAAGTAACCAGTCGTACCCTTAGTTGGCCCGCTGGTGCTTTCACCATTTATATAATAAGGTCCAGAACTTAGAGAGCTGCTTCTCAGAGGATATCTAGTCAGAACTTTCGTGGAACCATCGAGTGTGTATTCTCCAGATCCCACTTCGTAGCGTGTGCCATCAGTGGCGGCGTAGAAAACAACGTCACCCTGCTGGTAAAAATCGCTAAAAGGACTGAAGCCATCTACTGGTCCGGTAAGTGCAAAACGAGATGCACCGGGATCGTAAGATAGTTCTTTTATTCTATCTGAGAGTCTAACTTCTCTTGACATTTTATTACCTTTTACCTTTAGATTTTAAAAATCGTAGCCTATACATTAGCCACCGAAGTAGTTTGTTCCAGCAGCAAAAGTAGCTGGTGCATCTCCAGAAGCTTCATTTGGCTCAAGGCCAAAGAAAACAACGTCTACTAATTTAGCGTCCACGTATTGGCTGGCCTCGTCTTGGACAGCAAGTGTAGCTAATTGTCTATGATCATTTCCTCCAATTGGTCCTCTTAGGACGCAGGTCGCGGTATTAACGTCCATATCTTCCAAACTACCGGAAGCTGTTGTTCCGTTTGCCGTAGCTACAGCAATAATATGTTTGGGGTTAGCAAAAACGCCTGAGTTAAAGTGGATTTCGTATTTACCAGCAGCGACTTTACCAACACCACTTATGTTGTGATGAGCATAAATATCTACGTCAGTCTGGCCATTGTTACCATCAAACCTTACAAAAGCCTTTGCGTGACCTTTGCCGTTTGCGATTGAACTTCCGTCAGAAAACCTAAATGTTCCAGAAGTGTAGATCTCTTGGTCTGTACCCTGAGTGGCGGTATTGTCAGTGTTGCCAACTGGAATAAATTTAAACCCAATATCATCAAAGCCAGAAGCATTTACCCAATGGTTTCCAGCCTTGAAATTTGCAGTCAGGTTACGAGCACCGTTAAGTGCGTAATACTGAGTATGCGGGTCACCAGCAGTCAAGTTCGCAATGTTATTGTGATTGATACCTTGCTCGCCAAGCCAAGGTTCAGTCTGTCTTTTTGCTGAATTTGCTGGAGCATTAGGGAAGAATATGCCGGACTCTATGACGGCATCGCCATGAGTTTTGGTAACGCTAGGGGCTTCGCCATCAGCTAGTTTGTTACTAACTCTGACGACGTTGTACAAGGGGAACTGGTTGTCCAAGTCTCCGCTACACACAATTCTATTTACAGAGGCAACGGTGTCCTCCATGTTATGTCTGACATCTTCTGCCGAGATAAGCCCAGCGTTGTTGTCAGCTAAATCGGTGCCAATACTAGAAAGTATGTCACCAGAACTTTTAATAGTAGCCATTTTAAAAACTCTCCTTTAATGGTTAAAATATCCGCCAGATCTGCCGTCTGAATGAGAACCTCTTCTGACGTAATCTGATCCGGGACTGTAAGGGCCAAGAATTGACTGGCCAACAACACTGTTCCCAGCTCTGTAATCTAGTAAAGCGTCTTCATATTTTTTACAAAGATCTTGGTATAGGACTGTTAATGTGCTAGTAACCCCTCTAAGGTCGATAGCGGAAGGGCCATCTTTGATTGAAATTGCGTTACCAGATTCTTTTCTGATTTCGCTGCCAATCATTATACATGCGGCTCTGAGACAAGTCAAGGCTATAAAAGCGTTGTCTTTTGTTTCTGAGTCTGAAGGGTCAGGTGAAAGCGTGGAAGCTTCTACATTTATTTCGTATTCGTTGTTAAAGTCTACGTTCATTATCAATAGCTGTGCCGCAACCAATATGGTAGTCTCTAACCTACTTGTAGTAAAACTGTAGTTTGTTGGATCAACATCATTTATTAGATGTCTCACAACCGTTGACATGGACCCTTGCCAAGACATAAA
>MDSV01222680.1_pt1 | contig 10274 bp, 3 predicted proteins | sample 810851 | NCBI WGS metagenome assembly MDSV01 (sample SAMN05326640, study PRJNA326480) | marine metagenome | isolation source: seawater | place: Atlantic Ocean: North East | collected 2012
ATCACCATGGTGCCGGAGAGCATCATGAACTGAGGTGAGATCATGACCTTGACCACGGAAGACGGCAAACCTTGCGAAGGAATTGATCAGGGGCCATTTGAGCCCATTGCGGTGATTGGCCTTGGAGCTTTGATGCCGGATGCAGCCGATATCGAAGCCTTTTGGCAAAACGTACTCGATGCCAAAGTGAGCATTCGGACGTTGCCCGATGGGCGTTGGCCGGGACCGCTCAACCATTTTTGGAAAGAAGGCGGCCCTGGCAACCATACGGAAGGGTATTCGTACGCCAAGATTGGGGCGCTGGTCAACGATGCAGAATTTGATTGGCGACGCTGGCGACAACCGCCTGGAACTCTCCCTCAAATCGACCCGTGTCAATTGTGGGCGGTCTCGGTTTCGGCCGATGCCATCGAGCATGCTGGCTATGATGGTGAAGCCAAGGACATTGACCGGACGCGAACCGGCGTGGTTTTTGCCAACGCCTTGGGCGGTGAAAATCGAAACCTGTCGAACCTTCGGGTGTGGTCCCACCACACTGCGACCCTTGCCAAGGAACACGGAATGCCCTCACCAAATGAACCAGCCTTCATGGAAGCGATGCTTGAGGGCACTCCTCGCATCGACGAGGACACCATGCCTGGGGAGCTGGCGAACGTCGTTTCAGGGCGAGTTGCCAACCTCCTCGACTTGCAGGGGCCAAACCACGCCATGGACGCAGCGTGTGCCTCGTCAATGGCTGCGGTTCTGGACGCATGCCGGTTGCTTCAAACACGTCAGGTCGACGTGATGCTCGCCGGGGCAACGGACCGTACGATGGACCCGGCTACCTTTGCTAAATTTTCAGCCATCGGGGCACTCTCGCCCACCCATTCGTCACCTTTCGATGCCCGGGCTAACGGTTTCGTCATGGGCGAGGGCGCTGGCGTGCTGGTTCTCAAGCGTCTGAGCGATGCCATTCAGGATGGCGATGAAATTTACAGCGTCATCCGTGGAATTGGTGGTTCGTCGGACGGACGGGGCAAAGGCATCACGGCTCCAAGCCAACGCGGCCAAATTCAAGCCATCGCTCGCGCTTACAGCCAAGCAGGCTACCCGGCTTCAACCGTGGAATTGGTTGAGGCGCACGGCACCTCAACCAAGGTCGGAGACGCTACGGAATTGTCCACACTGTCCCGTCTATGGACTGGAATTGAAGGGTCTGGCAATGTGGCCGTGGGTTCCATCAAGTCACAGATTGGGCACCTCAAGGCAGCTGCAGGCATCGCCGGGATCATGAAATCGGTCATGGCCTTGCACCATCGCACCATCCCTCCAAGTGCCAATTTTGAGACACCCAATCCAACCGTTGATTGGACCAACATTCCATTCTTTGTTCCGACCTCCCCCTTGGAATGGCCTCGGCCAGCACAGCACCCGCGCCGAGCGGGTGTGTCGGCCTTCGGCTTTGGCGGAACGAATTTCCACATCGCTCTCGAGGGCTATGAGCCCGATTTCCATGCACCCCTTGCCTCCGATTGGGACCAGCGTTGGGCGGCTTACAGCGGCCAAACGTCTTCATCGGCCCCCTCCATCTTTGACGGTACACTCCCCGCAACGATGACGCACGAAGCCATCAAAGCGGTGGAAGGAGGGGTTTTGCTGCTTTCCGCCCCAAGCTTAAACGGATTGCATGAGGCATTGGCCGAGGTCTCATTCAGTGGCCCCTTGTTTGACGATGACCCGAGGGGCCGTCGCCTTTCGGAAGCACTCCAACACGCCAGCCAAACCTTCGATGCTGAGGCTCCTTTCCGAATGGCGCTGGTCGCCACGTCTTGGGCTGAATTTTCGAAGCGCCAAACCTTGGCAGGTCAGGCCATGATGGACGCTGAAAAGTGGGGCTTCCTCCAAGCCCAAGGCGTCCTCATCACTGACCAACCCCCCATGCCTCCAGAGGCGAAAACCGTTCACATGTACCCCGGTCAAGGCAGCCAATACGTCGGCATGACCGCCGATTTGGTTCAACGTTTCACGGCCCCTTCGGACGTGTGGAGTCAGGCCGACGAAACCATGGTTGAGGTGTTGGGTGGTGAAACCCTCTCTGGATTTGTCTTGCGCTCATCACTTTCCAAAGAAGAACTCAAGGAAGCGGAGCATAAACTCAAGCAAACCGAGTACACGCAACCGGCAATGTTGACGGCCGATTTGGCCATTGAGCGAACGCTCCAGGCTTACGGCCACGCACCGGACATGGTCGCTGGGCATTCCCTTGGTGAATACGCCGCCTTGATGTCTTCAGGCATCCTCGATATGGATGGTGCTTTGCGAGCTGCCGCCGCCCGAGGCACCGAGATGGGGGCCGTTGAAATTGACGACAAAGGCCTCATGGCAAGCGTGACAGCCCCGTATGCAGCCGTTGAGGCGGTCCTCGAAGCTACGGACGGTTACGTGATCGCAGCCAACAAGAACTCACCCAAAATGACGGTGATTGCTGGTGAAACAGAACCGGTGAAGGTGGCGATGGCTGCCTTTGAAGCCCAAGGCTTCTCATGCGTGCCTTTGGCCACTTCGCATGCCTTCCATTCCCGCATCGTGGCGCCGGCCAATGAGCCCCTGCGTCGTTTCTTGGAAGGGCTTGAAATTCGGTGGCCGTCGGTGCCCATTACAGCGAACGTCGACGGCATGTTCTACCCCACCGAAGGTGAAGATTCCAAAGCAGCCATCCTTGAGAAACTCGCCCCTCAGATGGCTTCCTCGGTGGAATGGACCAAACAGATCGAAACGATGTACTCCGATGGCGGCCGTGTGTTTGTTGAGGTGGGACCAAAGCGGGCTTTGACGATGTTTGCCATGCAAATTCTCGAAGACAAACCCCATGTCCCCATCATGACCAACCACCCCAAGCAGGGTGGCATTGCAAGTTTCATGACGGCCATCGGGGCTCTTGCTCTCGCTGGCCGACCACCGGTGTGGCCAGCGTTGGATTCTGAGGCGTTGCAAGCGGGTTTCAAAGCGGGTCCAATTGAGGCCAGAACCGCAAGCAACGTCATTCCGGCCAACACCACCGCTGCATTGGAATCGCTTCGAACCCGTGCTCGTCCGCTACCAGGTAGCGGTGCCTCCACCTCTGTGTCGGCCGCCACCGTTCAAAGCGGACCGATGGATTCCGACTTCGATCGTGACCGAGCCGTGCGTGCGTATGTCGGCGACCGCATTGCTCGATACAGCGGTTATCCCGCCTCATTTTGCCATGGACACGTCGCGTTGGTTGGCGGCCTTGGCCTCACTGCCCAACAGGTGCAGAGCGTGGTCGCCACCATCGCTTCCGAAGCCCAGATTGACCCGGAGTTTGATGGGGTTGCCGCCGTAACTGCCGGCGACCTCAACCGCTGGGTTCGTGCACCACCTCCTTCATGGACGCCCATGGCCACGGTTTCTGCTCCTTCATCGTTCAAGACCGTCCCCGTTCAAACAGTCGGAGCGCTCCAAACCGCTTCTCGTCGCGACGTGGACCCGTATGTCGTCACCGGTATTTCGCTGGGGTTGCCGGGCATGGACCGGGTGTTTTCCGAAGATGCGTTTGAGAAACTCGTCCGAGGTGAAACCTGCATCAGTGAGGTTTCCGACGAATACAAGCAACGGCTTCTCGACAAAAACATCGTCCGCCTCATCAAAGGCCGTGATGGTTCGGTGAACATGGACCAGGCCAAGGTGTTTGGCGACATCCCACAATTGGCTGGCCTCAAGGGCGCCTTTGACCTCGCCGAAGAGTTTGGAATTGATCCGAAGGCGATTCTTGCCTGGGACATCAGCACGCAATTGGCCGTGGCAGCAGGTTTGCTGGCTTTGCGAGATGCAGGAATCCCATTGACGCCCGTTGAACAGATTGGCAAGGGTGGGCTGCGCCTGATTCGAAATTGGCAAGTCCCTCAAATTCAGCGTGAACGAACGGGCATCGTCTTTTCTTCTTGCTTCCCAGGTCTTCAGATGGGGCTCAAGCACGCCAAAGGGAATGGCGATGATGGCGAGGGTCGCTTTGACCGTCGCTACCTGTTCCAAACCCTCAACATGGGCCATTCTCAATTTGCACAATACACCGGTATTCGTGGACCCAACACGACCATCAACCTTGCCTGCGCATCAGCCACGGCAGCGTTCGGCGTCGCTGAGGACTGGCTCGATGCCGGCCGGGTTGACCGCGTGGTGATCATCAGCGGCGACGACGTTACCGGCGATGACATGTGGGAATGGATTGCGGGTGGCTTCGCCGCCTCCGGAGCTGCAGCCACCAACAACGTGGTTGAGGAAACCGCCCTTCCGTTTGACCGACGCCGTAACGGTTTGATTCTCGGAATGGGGGCAGCCGCTTTCGTCGTGGAGCGGAATTCCGAAGCTCAACAACGCGGCGTACAACCGATTGCAGAGTTCTTGGGCTCCACCACCGCCAATTCCGCCTACCATGGAACCCGATTGGACGTGGAACACGTGGGCCAAGTGGTCAATGGATTCATCACGGACATGGAACGACGATGGGGACTTGACCGCCATGCCATGGCACCGAACACGGTCTTCTTTTCCCATGAAACCTACACCCCTGCCCGGGGAGGTTCTGCTCAATCTGAAGTCAAGGCACTACGGGACACTTTCGGAGATTCAACCAACCAATTGGTGATTGCTAACACCAAAGGATTCACCGGCCACCCCATGGCGGTTGGTATCGAAGATGCGAGCATGTTCTACGGTTTGAAAACGGGGCGAATCCCACCCATCGCCAACCACAAAGAAAACGACCCCGAACTCGGAGATTTGAATTTGTCAACGGGAGGAGATTACCCCGAATTGGAGTTTGGCCTCCGGTTCGCGGCGGGCTTCGGTTCACAAATCGCTCTTTCCTTGATGCGCCGTTGGCCCGTTGAAGGAGAGCGCATCGACGGCGCCAAGTTGCTCGCCTGGGCACGGCACCTCGCCGGTACCGATGATGTCGTTATGCGTGTGCTGCAAAACAAACTCGTCGCTTACGTTAACGGCGATGATAACCTGCACGGGGGCGTCCAAGGCGATGCATGGCCGGCCACAGCACCGTGGGAAGGAAAACCATCCGTCTCGCATGCGCCCGTTGAAGCGGCTTCACCAGAACCCGAACCATCTGTTCCTGTGGCCCCTGTGCCTGTGACAGCGGTGGCCACGCCCCCGGTGGTCAACGATGAATCAATGGTTTCGACCGTGATTGAGGTTGTGGTCAACCACACGGGATACCCTGCCGACTTCGTCGAACTCGACCAGGACCTCGAGGGCGAGTTGGGCATTGACACCGTGAAGCAAGCCGAAATCATGGCTGATATTCGTGACCGGTTTGATTTGCCCATCGACGAAGACTTCGTGTTGGCTGATTATCCAACCCTCAACCACATGATCGGTTACATTCAACGCATGACCGGTGGCGGTACTCCTTCGCCTCCTTCATCGCCTTCTGCTGAACCTAAGGCCACGCCTTCGGAGCCTGTGGTTGAAAAAACACCACCTCCTTCCTCCCCGGTCGCCGCACCGGTCGCCCAACCGGTGGACGATGCTGGCATGACGAAAACGGTGGTTTCCGTGGTCGTTGAGCACACGGGTTATCCTGCCGACTTCATTGAACTCGACCAGGACCTTGAGGGCGAATTGGGCATTGACACCGTGAAGCAAGCCGAAATCATGGCGGACATTCGAGACCGGTTTGACTTGCCCATCGACGAGGATTTCGTGCTATCAGACCATCCGACGTTGAACCACATGATTGGCTACATCCAGCGAATGAAAGGTCAATCGCCGTCCTCTGCACCGCCCAATGAACCTGCCCCTGCTCCAGAACCCTTGGTCGAAGCACCAACGCCCACCGAGTCCACCCCGTCTCCTCCGGCAGTCCAAGGTTCGAGTCCCGAGATTGAGGACGTTTTGGTTTCGGTGGTGGTAAGCCATACCGGTTATCCCGCTGACTTCATTGAACTCGACCAAGACCTCGAAGGGGAATTGGGCATTGATACCGTGAAACAAGCGGAAATTATGGCTGAGATTCGTGACCGGTTTCGTTTGCCCGTCGACGAGGATTTCGTTCTCGCCGACCACCCAACGCTGAATCATTTCACGGCTTACATCGTCAAAATGCAAGGCGGAGCCGAACCCACAACAACGGTCGCCACCCCTGAAGCGGAACCCGGCGTTTCTCCCCAAGATTCGGATGAACAACGGGTTTCCCATCAAGCTGGAACGCGCCGCTGGCAAGTCGAGATCGAAGCGTGCCCCGGAATCGCCTCTCCTCTCAACGTATCCGGTACCGTCGTGGTTTCCGATGACGGTTGGGGGATTGCCGAGGCCTTCTGTCAGCGAATGGAAGCACGTGGCCTTCATGCTGTTCGTGTTGGCTTTGAGAGTCGCATTCGAGATGCTTCCCGACACGATGAAGGTGGGCGCACCGTTTACCGAGCCGACCCAGAACAACCGGAGCACTTGGCATGGATTGCTGACCAACTCAAGGGCACTACGATTGGGGGCATGGTCCACATGGCTCCACTCAAATTGGCCTCCGAGGAGTGGCTGGAAGATGCCTATCCGTCGTCCCAAATTGCGCTCGCTGGCCATGGTTGGTTTGGTTTGCTCAAGGAATTGGGTGGGCGAATGCCGGCCGACGACGCAGGTTTCATCGCCTCTGTGACATCAATGGACGGCCGTCATGGCAACCTCGGTGATCGTTTCAATGCGGTACAGTGTGCTGCCAGCGGCATCACCAAGTCGTATGCTTTTGAACGACCTGACCTCCGATGTCGCGCTTTGGACCTGCACCCTGAGTTTGTTCTTGATGAGGTTGAGGCCGCCAAACGCATTGAAGACGATGTCTTTGGTCTCGCAGGAGAAGTTGAGATTGGGCTTGACCGGGACGGTCGTCGCTGGGCACTGGTAGCGTTCGCTGAGGACGTGGTCGATGAAGTCAAACCGCTCACTGGCAAAGATACCTGGTTGGTTTCGGGTGGCGGCTCCGGCGTCACAGCAGCCTCCATCATCGGCGTGGCGGGTGCCAGTCTCAACGCAGGGGCGCATTTCGAACTTCTTGGCCGTTCCAAACTCATTGAAGTCACGTCTTCATGGATTGATTGGTCTGAAGACCAACTGGAGGAGGAAAAGAACGCCTTGAGGGAACGTTTGATCGAGGCAAGTGAAAGCGGTAAAGTCACCATGGTCGAATGGAACGATGCTTGGCAAAAGTTCACTCGAAGTCGCGATGTTTACTTGACGTTGGACGCCATTGAGCAAACAGGTAACCATGCTGCCTACCATTCAGTGGACGTGATGGACCAGATCGCCCTCCAAGAACTCGGCTCATCCCTCGGCCGACCGATCACGGGAATTGTCCATGGAGCCGGACTTGAAGATTCAAAGTTGGTCGCGGACAAAGGCTACGAGGTGTTTGACCGTGTGGTGCGCGTCAAGGTCGACGGATGGAGGGCCCTTTTGTCGGCGGTGGTCGCTTCGGGACCCCTCCTTCCAGAATTTGCATGTTGCTTCACCAGCGTCGCTGGTCGATTTGGCAACGGTGGTCAAACCGATTATGCTGCAGCCAACTCCGTGCTGGACGCTGAAATGGCTCGTCTCACGGCCACAAAGGATTGTCGAGCCGTGGCCATCGGCTGGACTGGATGGCGCGACGTGGGCATGGCTACACGCGGATCCATCGAAGCGGTCTTCGCTGCGGCCGGAATTGAGACATTGGCGGTAGAGGATGGAGTCTCAATCTTCGTCGCCGAAGCCCTGCAGGGTGGAAAGCGTCGTGTGCTCGGTTGCGGCTCCCTCGGCCAAATGGACACCTTCTCGTCGTTCAGAGAAGCGCCCCTCAAACTCCCTGCTCAAATGGCCGCCACCATCGCCGACCCGTCTCGGTTCCCCTTCGTCGACAAGGTTCTCTCGTTGGACGAAGGTGTTCATCTCATGACACAGACCACGCTTTCAACCGCAGACCACCCCTTCCTGCTCGACCACGCCATCGAGGGCGTACCGTACCATCCAGGTGTGATGGCCCTCGAAATGTTTGCTCAGTCCTCCCTTCTGCTGCAACCCACCACCTGCCTCGCCGGGTTTGAGGAGGTCAGCTTTGGCCTGCCGGTTAAACTTCTGAAAGGTCCGATGACGGTCCGAGTTGATGCCGTTGTTGAGCGGACGGAGGACGACATGACCTGGGTTCGTTGTCGCCTCATCTCCGATTTAGCGAATTCAAAGGGCGAGGTGTTTGGTGAGCGTGAGCACCACGAAGCTTTGGTGCGTCTTGTCGAGAAGCGGGAAGACTTGCGCCCCTTCCTTCACCGAGAAGTTGAGGCGTTGCCCTCCATCGGTACTCCCCCCGTGGGTGATCTCATCCATCCTGCTTCGTTCATCTACGACCGTTATTTCCATGGCCCACGTTTCCAATCCCATGGAGGTGTCCTCCGTGGCGTTGGTGATGCCCAGCAGCCTGGCATTGACGGGTTGGCCTTGATGCGCCACCAACTGCCCGCTACCGATCAGTTTGCGGTGGAACAAGACGGTGAAGGTGTCCTTCTTGAGGCCCTTCCAATGCTCATTGAGGCTGGTTTCCAAAACGCCGGACTCGTCGCCATGGAGGTCCTTGGTTACAGCAGCCTTCCCGTGGGCATTGCTTGGTCCACCATGCTTCGCGTGCCCGAGGCTGAGGAAGTTTTGCGCCTGCGCACCTTGCAAACCGATTCGCTGGAGGATGGCACGACGGTGCACGACGTGTTGGTGGTTGGCGAAGACGATGCGCCTGTTCTAGCGCTCAAGGGTTTGCGATTGAAAGCGATGGCCAACGTGGACGATGGCCAGCGTTTTGCACTTGAGCGATGAGGTCTGCTGCATGCAACCGGTGAACGTGATTGAACTCACTCCCCCCGGTGGAGCAAGTGTGACTTTACTGGCGACCAACATCGAAGATTGGTCGCTTTCCGAAGTTCCTTTGGCCCAACCAGCAGAAGTCGCCACCTTTGTCACCAACAAGCGGCGGCAAGAACACATGACTGGACGTTGGCTCTTGGGGCATGCCTTGCGCGAGTGGGGCGTGAACGACTTGTCGGTGGTTGAAGTGGTCCGAGATGAGCATCGTGCCCCCTCTCTCGTCTACATTCAAGGGGTATGGAAACGGACGGCTCTGCCTAACTTTTCCATCTGCCACAGCGAGGGAATGGCGTTTCTAGCTTTGACTCACCCGACCCATGCGGTGGGGCTGGATGCTGAACCCCTGCACCGCCGTCTGGCAGAGAATGCCTTTGACATGATGGCCAAAGGGGCTGAATTGGAGGCATTGAGATCCTCGCCTCAGCATGTTTTCCAAGCATGGACTGGGAAAGAAGCCGTGCAGAAATGCTTGGGACTCGGGATGCACCTTAATCCCCGTGAAATTGAAATTCCAATTGGTGTTGAAAATACAACTATTTCAATTGGAAATTCAAAAATTCAATTGGTTTATTGGGCCGAAGAAAGGTATCATCTTTCACTTGCATGGCGCCCCGTAGAACCGTCCACAAGCGACCCGGAGGAGCGGATGCTGGAGGAAACTCGGTTAGCGATGCAAGCCGACCCGAATTGGGGCGTTGGTTGCAAAACCCAACGTCACGGGGCTTGATCAATTCCACAGCCGGCTGCTTTCCCAAGGAAGGTTGAGAGCGACACCAAGTTCGGTGAGAATCACGAAATTCAACACGATGTAGGCGACGAAGGCCAGCATCAGCACCACCAGCGAGGTGTTGATGATGCGTTTTCGCTGGCGTCGCACTTCATCGAGGGTGCAAATGCCGTTGTTGCGGAAATACAAGACCAAGCCTGTGATAACGAAGGCCGTGCTCAACGTTAGAAGCATCGGACGAAACCAACCCATGCCGTTGGTGCCCCAATACAAATCGTTGGAGAGGGCTGCGGCGCTGGAGACGCTGGCCAAACCGAAGAACACCAGGACAATGCTTGGAAAACAGCACATGGACGCAAGGAAGGCAGAGCCTCCAATCCACTTCCACAACGACTTGACATCGGTGGAGACGGTTCCCTCGGCCATGCTGGTCTGTTCCTCCATTGACATTTCAAGATGTGTTCTCAATTGCAGTCCTGAAACGCTTGTACATCCTCGATGGCATTGCGATGCCAAATCAGCGGTAATACAGGCGTACCGTCGGACCATTCTCCCATTCCCGTGAGCATTGTTTCGTCCGTCATGTATTGAAAGGCCCAGTCAGCGGTGAAGGTGTCGTTTCGTCCATGAGCGACGAGGTAATCCGCTTGGGCAT
>MDSV01113813.1_pt1 | contig 10273 bp, 13 predicted proteins | sample 810851 | NCBI WGS metagenome assembly MDSV01 (sample SAMN05326640, study PRJNA326480) | marine metagenome | isolation source: seawater | place: Atlantic Ocean: North East | collected 2012
AGTGGTAAGATTATAAAAAAAGTAATCACAAATAGATCAACTTTTTTTTGTAATTTTTGTCAAAATTAAACAATTATTTGATTGACCGATATAACTTCTCAAGTTATACCCCTGCGCATATGGCTAATACAAAATCAGCAATTAAAAGAATAAGAAGAATTTCTAAACAAACAAAGGTTAATAAAGCTAGAAAAAGTCGATATAGAAATGCCATCAAGAAAATGAACCTTTTAATTAATGCCAAGAAAAAAGATGAAGCTTTAAAATTCTTGCCTAAATTGAATTCTGAGCTGATGAAAGTTTCTAAAACGGGTGTTATTAAAAAACAAAACGCATCAAGAAATATTTCTAGAATTACAAAAAAAATATCTTCATTGTAATTCTAATACCTATAGTTGATTCAACTATAAATACACGCACTATGTATCCTTTTACATATTTATTGATCTATATTTAGATTTAGTAAATAATTTTTATTAATTTGATTCAACTCTAAAGATATTTTTTATTTTATAAAAAAAAACTTTGTCAAATAAAAAAAATTGGTGTGGCAAAAAAAAACTCAATCATAGATTTTATTTTTTTTTGTTTTTAAAAATTTAATACTTGCAAATATTTATAGATGGTTCTAACTGATCACCTTCCTGCAAATTATGAATAGCTTTACAAATAATAACTTGGATCATTTAAAATCTGAAACTTTGAACTGGAATTTGATCCAAACTCAAATGAAAAATAAATTGGGTCAAGAAATTTATGAAAGCTGGTTAAAAAAAATAAGTTTTTTAGATGAATTTAATAATTATATTTTGCTGACAGTTCCTACAAGATTTATTAGAGACTGGATTACCTCAAGATATTTAGATCAAATTTTACAAATAGTCAGAAGTTATAAAAAAGACATAATAAGAATAGAATTTAAAATTGCAGATCAAGGTATAAAAAAGAGTGAAAAAGAAGAAAATAATGAAAATTTACAGAATAAAGAAAACATATCATTTATAAAAGACTCATATCTTCAATATAATAGAATAGATCCAAACAAAAGATTTGAGAATTTTTTAACTGGCTCAAGTAACAAACTTGCTTATGAAGCCTCTTTAAAAGTTTCAGAAAATATTTCCCATTATAATCCACTATATATCTATGGAGGTGTTGGAATGGGTAAAACACATTTATTAAATTCAATTGGCCTTGAATTAAAAAAAGATAATAAAGTAATGTTTATTTCAGCAGAACGCTTCATGTATCAGTTTGTAAAATCCATAAAATCAAATGATATGGTAAAATTTAAAGAGTATTTTAGAAATACCGATATCTTGTTAATTGATGATATTCAGTTCATGAATGGAAAAGAAGCAATGCAGGAGGAATTTTTTCACACATTTAATGCACTTTTAGATAAAGGTTCACAAATTATTGTCTCTGCTGATAGGGCACCAAATAAATTGTCAAGAATTCAAGAAAGAATTAAATCTAGATTTTCTGGTGGACTCGTTGTTGATATTCAAAAACCTGATTGTGAACTAAGAAAAAAAATTGTCAAATATAAAACTGATGAATTGAATAAACTTTATTCTGAACAGATTCAAATTTCTGAAGAAATTCAAGAATATATAAGTACAGAAATTACTGCTAGTATAAGAGAATTAGTTGGAGCAATTAATAGAATAGTTTCATTTTCAAGAATTTATAACAAAGTACCAAACTTAGCAGAAACCAAAGTGGTTATTAAAGATTTGTTAAATTTATCAGAAAATAAAGTAACTATTGATCTAATACAAACTTTGGTATGTAAATTTTTTAAGATTAGTAAAAATGAAATGTTATCTTCTAGAAGATCAAGATATTTAGTAAGACCTAGGCAGACAGCGATATACTTAACCAAAATTCTAACATCAAAATCACTACCTGAAATTGGACGTGAATTTTCAAATAGAGATCATACGACAATTATTCATTCAGTAAAAACAATAGAGAAATTAAAGGAAAAAGATCCAGAAATGGTAGAAAATATAAATAAATTAAAAAATCAAATATTATATAATAATAAAGTTAATGAAATTTAATTTAAATCAGCAAGATCTGCAGTTGGCTTTAAATTATTGTCAAGGTGTAATTGAAAAAAGAAATACACTTCAAATATTATCAAATGTATTATTGAACGCTAGTAACTCAAAATTGACGATTACAGCAACCGATTTAGATTTGATTTTTATTCATCAAATAAATAATATTGAAATTATAGAAGAAGGAAAAACTACAACAACTTCATCAATTATGTATGATATTGTAAGAAAGTTTTCTTCAGGAAAAAAAATAAATTTATCAATGTCAGGACCAACTAAACTCCAATTAGAGTCTGAAAAATCTATCTTTAATTTAAATTGTATTAGCCCGTCAGAATTTCCATTAACAGATGAAGATTTTAATGATAACGAATTTGTTATAAATTCAAAAAATCTTTTAAAATTATTAAATAAATGTAAATTTTCAGTTTCTAATGATGAAACAAGACATTATTTAAGTGGAATATACTTTCATCAAACAGAAGTAGATGATAAAAATTATCTTACAGCAGTAGCAACTGATAGTCATAGAATGTCTGTCTCAAAAATAAGACTTAGTCAAAAAATTAAATTTGAATCAATAATTTTACCAAAAAAAACTATCTTCCAGCTTGTTTCATTATTGGATAATTATGATGGAGATGTAAAAATTTCAAATTTGAAATCAAAAATAAAATTTGAATTAAAAAATAGTATTTTAATTTCAAAATTAATTGATGGTAAATTCCCTAATTATATTCAGGTAATTCCTAAAAATAATCAAAAAAAACTTGAAATAGACTTAAAACTTTTCTTGGACTCAGTGGATCGAGTTGCCTCTGTCTCGTTGGATAAAAAGGATGGAGTTAAATTTAGTTTAAAAAAGGATGCTTTAAATTTGTCAGTAAATAATACGAACAGTGGCGATGGAAATGAAACCTTAAGTGTAAAATTTGACCATGATTTAGAAATCAGTTTTAACTCAAGATATTTAATAGATGTAGCATCTCAATTAGATGGAGAAAAAATAGAGATTTTCTTTAACGATACTGGATCACCTGCATTAATTAAGGATCCAGGTGACTTTGATAGTATTTATGTTGTTATGCCAATGAAAGGTTAAGCAATTTTGTTCAGTTCAGAATAAATAATTTCTTCTAAATTATTCAAAAATTGATTTTTATCTATACCATAATTTAGTGGTGGTAATATTGAAATTGTAATTTTTCTATTTGATTGCATTGTTCCCTCCTTTGGCCACACATGTCCGGAATTGATCGCTATGGGTTGACAAGAAATTTTTAGTTCTTCGTATATTCTTATTACACCTTTTTTAAAAGCGGGTTGTTCATCTGGTTTTACTCTTGTGCCTTGTGGAAAAATAATTAATGGTCTTTGAGTGGTGTTAATAGTTTTATGTATATCATCAAAGAATCCAAGGTTATCTTTAGAAATCTTATTCCTTTTAATTGATATGGAGCCAATTTTTTTTAGATACCAACCAAATATTGGAATTAACAAAAGCTCTCTTTTTAAAATAAAAACAGGAGCATTAAATATTGTCTGAAGATAAAAAGTCTCAAACATTGATTGATGTGAAGCTGCAATAAAAAATTTATCTTTTTTGATAATATTTTCTTTTCCTAAAACTTCAATTTTAACTGACATTATAGTTTTTAGGCAAAAGGCTGTCCAGTGACCCATAATTTTTCCACCCATCAAAACAAAAATACTTGGTAATAGCAGGGTTGGTAAAAATATAATTGAAATTAAAATTATTCCTGAAAAAAAAATTATAGAAAATATAAAATTTCTAAACATTATTTTTAGATGTTATATTAATTCAGATAGTTTTTGTTTTTTTTTAATAACCTGAATATTTGAACCTTTTATCATTATTTCGATTGGATTTGGTCTTACATTATAATTGGAAGCTAATGAAGTTCCATATGCTCCTACATCACATATTACTACAGAATCACTTTCATTTAATTTTTGAAATTTTTTAACAGTTGCAAACCTATCAGTACTCTCACAAATTGGACCAACAAACTCAATGATTTTTTTTAAAATCTTTTTATTTTTTTTTGATGGGATTATTTTATGTTTAGCACCATACAGTGCCGGTCTAATCAAATCATTCATAGCAGCATCAAGAATTATGAAATCTTTTTTATAACCCTTTTTAATATATATAATTTTTGTGATTAATATTGCTGCATTACCAACAATAGATCGGCCAGGTTCAAAAATAATTTTAGATTTATTTCTTTTTAAAAATTTTTGAATACCTTGGGAATATTTTTTTAAATTTAACTTAGAATTTTTGTGAGAATAATCAATACCCATCCCTCCACCTAGATCAATGTATTCAAAATTATACTTTGATTTTTTTATTATTCTTTCAACAACATTAAGCATCTTTTGGTAAGGTTGATGATTAAGTATTTGGCTACCAATATGTACACTTAAACACTTGAGGTTTAAATTTTTAGAGTTTTTTAAATATTTAACTAATTTCAAAAATATTTTTGGATCTACTCCAAATTTATTTTCTTTTTTACCTGTTGAAATTTGACTAAGAGTTTTTGCATCAGTATTAGGATTTAATCTGATACCTATGTCTATAATTTTTTTTTTCTCTCTAGCTATTCTTTCAATTTCTAAAATTTCACTTTTTGATTCTGCATTGATTAACAATATTTTTTTATTTATAGCATATTCTATCTCAGCTGAAGTTTTTCCAACTCCTGAAAAAACAATTTTTTGAGGATTAATACCTGCTTTAATAACTTTCATTAACTCCCCAATTGAAACAACATCTGCACCTAGATTGGATTTTTTAATTTCTTTTAAAATAGAAATATTAGGATTTGCTTTAACGGCAAAGCATATTAAAGGATTAATCTTCCTAAAATGATCTTTTAAATTTGAAATATTTTCATTAATTTTTTTTAGTGAGTAACAGTATATTGGTGTAGGAAATTTTCTTGTTAAAAAATCTACATTAAAGCCATCAAAATATAGCTTATTATTTTTATAAATCATGAAATTACACTCAGTTGAATACTGAAAATTTTTGAATTTTGATTTTCTTCATTATAAACAGGATCACCTTTTTTACCACATGATGAAAATAAAATTACAACAAATAGAATTATACAAATTTTTTTAATCATTTTTTCTTTTTATATTTCATTATCATTTTTTTTATATTTTCAAAAGATGTTCCTCCATAAGATTTTTTGGAATTAATTGAATTTTTTAAATCAAATACTTTTAAGACATCACTTTTTAAATTAGGCTCTATTCTTTGTAGTTCATCAATTTTAAGGTCTTTTAATTTTTTTCCTTTTTTTTCAGCAAAATTAACAATCTCTGAAGTTTTTTCATAAGCTTTTCTAAAGGACATAGAATGATTTATGACCAAATAATCAGCCAAATCTGTAGCAGTTATAAAACCACTATCAGCTAAATCATACATTTTCTTTTTATTAGGACTAATGTTTTTTAAAATTTCATCAAATATTTTTAAACAATTAATAAGTACATCATTAGACTTAAAAATAATTTCTTTATCATCCTGTAAGTCTTTAAAATAAGATAAAGGCAAACCTTTTAATATTGTTAGCATTGAAAATAAATTACCAAATGTTGAACCAGATTTGCCTCTTAGATATTCTAGTAGATCTGGATTTTTTTTCTGTGGCATTATTGATGATCCAGTAACTATTTTGTCTGAAAGATTAATTAAATTAAATCCATCTGAACTCCAGATTATGAGCTCTTCTGCTATTCGAGAGATATGCATTGAACAGACAGAGACTGCATAAAGAAAATCTAAAACAAAGTCTCTATCTGAGACTGTATCAACAGAATTATTAGTTGGATTTTTAAATCCTAATTTTTTAGCTGTGTAATGTCTATCGATGTTAAATGCTGTTCCTGTAAGTGCTACAGCACCGAGTGGGCTTTCACTTAAACTTTCTAAATTTTTTTCAAATCTTTTTTTATCTCTAGTAAACATTTCAATATATGACATTAAATAGTGAGCTAGTGATATTGTTTGAGCATTTTTTAAATGTGTGAAACCAGGCATAACTGTTTTAATATTTTTTTCTGCGATTTGAATTGTAGACTTAATCACTTTATCTAAATTATTATTGATTTCATTATTTGCTTTTCTGATCCAAATCTTTAAATCAGTTATGACCTGATCATTTCTAGATCTAGCAGTATGAACATATCCAGCTTCTTCTCCAATTATTTGAAAAAGCCTTTTTTCAATGTTCATATGAATATCTTCATATTTCATATTAAATTCAAATTTGTTTTTGGATATTTCTTTTTCAATTTTTTTTAATCCATAAATTATTTTATTTTTAATTTTAAAAGAAATAATTTTCTGCTTGAATAGCATTTCTACATGGACAATGGACCCCATAATGTCTTCTTTGTATAATCTTTTATCAATATTTATAGAACTTCCAATTTTTTGAAAAAGAGCGGATGTCCTTTTTTGAACTCTAGTGTTCCATATTGCTTGGTTGTTTTTATTTTTAGTCATGATAATTAATTATACCTATTTAACATGAGATTCTTAATAATATTTATATTTTTTATTTCGAATACTTTCGCTAGTGAAATACCAGATATAAAAAACCTTATTGTTAATAAGGAATTAAAAACATATGGCAATATTACTTTCCAAGACTCAAAAGAAAAAATAATCAAATTAAGTGATTATCAGGGTAATTTAGTGATGCTTAATTTTTGGGCAACTTGGTGTGCCCCCTGTAAAAAAGAAATGCCATCTCTTGACGCTTTAATGTTAAACCCAAAATTAAATAATTTAAAAATATTTCCAATAAATGTTGGTAGAGAAAATATTGAAAAATCAAAAAAATTTTTTAAAGATTTAGATATAAAAAACTTAAATATTTATTTTGATAATGAAATTACTTTAGCAAAAGACTTTTCATTAAGAGGTGTGCCAACAACAATATTATTTAATAAAGAAGGCAAGGAATTTGCAAGGATAATTGGATCTATTAATTTTAATGACAAAAAATTTATTAATTGGATATCAATATACAATTAGTCTTTAAAGAAATAAGCAAAAACAATCAGAAATATTATTGCTATAAATTGTAGGAGGACTCTTAATTGCATTAGCTTGTTAGAATACTTTTTGCTTGTATCCCCTCCTTTAAATAATGTTCCTATACCGAGAATTAAAACAATTCCTACTGCAATTAAAAGTACTATAGATAGAATTTTAACAATTATTCCTGAAAACATTTTAATATTGTAAAGTGTTTTTAAAAATAAAAAACAAATTTTGATTGTGATGACATTTTGTCTTAATAGTATAATTATTAAACCAGAAAAAGAAGCAGATATCAATAATGCGGTTATTTTACTTCATGGATATGGAGGAAATGGCGAAGATATAAGTATGTTGAGTTATAATTGGAAAAGACATATGCCAAATACAGTTTTTATAAGTCCAAATGGTCATGAACAGTGTTCAATCAACCCATCAGGCTATCAATGGTTTGATCTTACCAATGATAATCCAGAATATGTTTTGGAACAGTCCTTTAAAGCTGAAAAAAAAATTCATCAATTTTTAAAAGAAGTTAAAGAGGAATTTAATTTCGATAATGATAAAATCTGTTTATCTGGTTTTAGCCAAGGATGTATGATGGCGATTAATGTGGGACTAACCTCAGAAAAAAACTTTAATTGTATCGTAGGTTTCTCTGGTAAAATAATTAATCCAGATGATTTAAAAATTAGAAAAAGAAACTCTACAAATATTTTATTAATTCATGGTGATAAAGATGATATTGTCTCACCCACTCATCTGTTAGAAGCTAAAGATTTTCTACTTAGAGAAAGAGTGAGTGTAGAGTCGCACTTAATAAAAAATTGTGGACATAACATTCCTATTCAGGCATCTAGTATAGCTTTAGAATATATTTTAAAAAAATTTAATAGTTGATGATGTTGATATCAATACTCAATTAATATAAACTTTATTTTAATTTTATGAATGAGCTTGTTGAAAAAAATGTTTCTTTAGAAAAATGTCCTGCATTAGTTCTTAATGCTGATTATAGGCCTTTAAGTTATTATCCACTCTCTCTTTGGTCTTGGCAGGATGCAATTAAATCAGTTTTTCTAGAAAGAGTTATCATCGTAAGTAATTATGATAGGCAAATTCGAAGTCCATCATTTGAAATGAAACTTCCAAGTGTTATTGCACTAAAAAGCTATATAACACCACAATCAAAACCTAGTTTTACAAGATTTAATGTTTTTTTAAGAGATAGATTTTCATGTCAGTATTGTGGAAATAAAGATGAGTTAACTTTTGATCACTTATTACCCAGGTCTAAGGGAGGTGAAACAAATTGGGATAATGTTGTAACAGCTTGTTCAGCATGTAATGTCAGAAAAGGTGGCAAACTTCTAAAATATTCAGGAATGAAATTAACCCAATATCCTTTTCAACCATCTACTGAAGATCTACATAGAAATGGTAAACATTTTCCACCTAACTATTTACATAAGAGCTGGATGGATTATTTATACTGGGATGTTGAACTGGAAAACTAAAACAGTTTAGATTTTTTCTGAAATATTAATTGCAATTTTTGACCCTGTTTTAATTAATTTATCGAGGATAGAGTAAAAACCTTTTTTTGTAGCACCTTTTTCATAAGCAATATCTTTATGATGTAGTTCATCTTCTCGAAATTTAATTATTTTTTTTTTAAGATCTTTTTCATCTGGTCCTAATTGATTTATTTGACTCAAATAGTGTTTATCTATTACTTCTTCAACTGAAGCTGTACAAAGCATAGCAGCTTTTTTTCCTAATAAAGTTGATCCAAAACCTAAACCAACTCCCAATAAATCCCACAGAGGAAGAAGTTTGGTAGGTTTAATATTTCTTTTTTTAATTTCTTTTTCAAAAAATTCACAATGTTCTATCTCATGAACTTTCATTTCTTCAATAATCTTTTTTAGATTTTCATCTTTAATTAATGTATTTAAAGCCAAAAGTTGACCTTCATATATTTTAACAGCACCGCGTTCCCCTGCATGATCAACGCGTATAAATTCCTCAACTTTATTCTTTGATTTCATAATTTAATAAATATATTTTTAGAGATATTAAAAACATTAATATACTTAACATCATATTATAAGTTGTAAGAGATAAACCAAATAATTTAAATGCTACATCTTTACAGCTTATATTTATTTCTTGTAGAGATTTTAAAACCTCTTTTTTTGTTGTTAATCCTATATTATTGGAAGTACATATATTTGACTCTTTGATCAAATCTTGTTCTATACCAATGTGGTAAACTGAAATTAAAAATGAAAATGAAAAAATAAGCAATAAAAGCACACTATAAAATAATTGATTTTTTTTAAATTTATAATTTAAGATTAAAATGATTAGTGACAGCGCATAAGGTATTCTCTCAATTATACACAAATTACAAGGCTGGTAGCCTAGTAAATATTGAATAGCATAAGCAAATAATAGAATAGCAAAACTAAATAAAAATAATATTTTTAAATAAGTTTCTTTTTTAAAATTAATCATAAGATTTTAATAAAATATAAAAAATGATGGCAATGATTAAAATAATTATACCAAAAAAAGTAAACCATTTATGACCATGTTCATTCATAAATTTTGAAAATGTCTCACCAAATTTAAAAGATAAATATGCGACAATAAAAAAACGAAGACCTCTTGAAATCAAACCTATTAAAATAAAAACAAAAAAATTGAAACTTATTATTCCACTTGCAATAGTAAACAATTTATAAGGTAGTGGTGTAAAACCAGCTAAAAATAATATTGCTAGCCAAGTATAGAATCCATCTCCACGCATAAGTGTATTTTTGAGATTTATTAGTTTTTCTTCATAGCCATAAAATTCAATAATAATCTTTGCTAAATCAAAAAAATATACTCCAAGAATGTAACCAAATATACCTCCTAATACTGAAAATATTGTTGCAATTATAAAAATTTTTATAAAATTATTTTTTTTTGCAATAACCATAGGTACAATCATTACATCAGGCGGAACTGGGAAAATAGAACTTTCTAAGAAAGAAACTATTCCAAGAAAATAATTTGAACTCTTATGAGATGCTAGCTTTAAGCATTTATTATAAAGTTTAGTAAACAT
>MDSV01116861.1_pt1 | contig 10273 bp, 9 predicted proteins | sample 810851 | NCBI WGS metagenome assembly MDSV01 (sample SAMN05326640, study PRJNA326480) | marine metagenome | isolation source: seawater | place: Atlantic Ocean: North East | collected 2012
ATTTATAACAAAAAGGATCAATATGTCAGAAGACGTTTCAAGCAAAGTTAAAAAAATTGTAGCAGATCACTTAGGTATCGACGAAGCAAAAGTTACTGAAGAGTCAAGTTTTATAGATGATTTAGGAGCTGACAGTTTAGATACAGTTGAATTAGTGATGGCTTTCGAAGAAGAATTTGGATCTGAAATTTCAGATAGCGAAGCTGAGAAAATTCTAACCGTAGGTGATGCGGTTAAATTTATCGAAGGAAAAGCAAACTAGAAATTTTAATGCCATCAGAAAAAGATGGGGTAATGATAATATTGTCTTCTCCTTCAGGGGCTGGCAAAACTACTCTAGTAAAAAAATTGTCTGAAAAAGACAATTATGAAATATCAATTTCACATACCACAAGACAGCCTAGACCTAACGAAAATCAGAATGAAGATTATTTTTTTGTCAACGAAACTGAATTTAATAGGTTAATTAAAAATGAGGAGTTTTTAGAATATGCTAAAGTCTTCAACAATTTTTATGGCACAACAAGAACACCAGTAATAGATAAACTTAACAAAGGTAAAAATGTTTTGTTTGATATTGATTGGCAGGGAGCAGATCAAATAAAAAATAAAAAACTAGACTATAGATTAATTACTTTTTTTATACTACCTCCAAGCAAAGAAGTTTTGTTTAAAAGATTATCTAAAAGACATTTAAATGACAAACTAATAGCTGAAGAAAGAATGAACCAGTTTGAAAGAGATGTATTGCATTGGATAAATTATGACTATGTTGTTATTAATAATGATTTAGATCAATGTTTTTTAAAAATTATAAATTTAATTGATGCAGTCATAAATAATGGTTCTAAAGATTATGATCTAGATTATATCAGAACTCATATTGAAAAACTAACTTCCTAATTTTTCATATTCACAAGCTAGTTGATAGTAAGTATCTAAATTTAAATTATGTGGTCTTAATTTTAAATTAATATTTAGTTTATTCAAAATTTTTGGATTACTATTAAATAACTGATTAAAAGGTTTTTTTAACATTTTTCTACGTTGATTAAAAAATATTCTAGTAATTTTTTCTAAAGTTTTTGGGTCTTTTATTTTAAAATAATTTTTTTTTGGATAAAAATAGAGTAAGGAACTTTCAACCTTTGGTTTAGGATTAAAAGATTGTGGTTTTACATCACATATTTTTTTAATATTGAGTTTCCAATTACTAATTATGGATAATCTTCCATATTGTGAAGTATTAAATTCTGCTATTATTCTATCTGCAACTTCTTTTTGGAACATTAAAACTAAACATTCAAACCAAAAATTATCTTTTAAATTAATAATCCATTTACTAAGAATTTCTGTTGAAATATTGTATGGCAAATTACCAAAAACAGTTATCTTATCCATGAAAAGTTTATTTTCATCTATTTTTAATATATCTTTATTAATTATTGTTAGCTGATCACCAAACTTATTTTCAAGATTTACAGCAAGTTCTTTATCTTTTTCAACCACTATAAATTTTCTAGGTTTTTTTTTTAGAATATAAGAGGTTAAATTTCCAGTTCCTGGCCCAATTTCGAGTATAGTTTTGTTTTTGATATCTGTAGAATTTGCAATTATCTCTAAAATATTTTTATCAATTAAAAAATTTTGACCTAAACTTTTTTTTGCTTTAATCAATTTTTATCCAAAAATTCTATAGCTCTAATAAGGCTTAATGGGTTTGATATATTTTTTCCAAGCATTTTTTCATTAGGTCCATGATCGGGTGAAATCCTTGTAAAAGGCAAACCTAAAGTTATATTTATTGCATCATATTCAAATAATGTTTTGATTGGGGTAAGTACTTGATCATGGTACATACCTAATATTATATTATAATTTTTTCTATTGTTTTTTAAAAAAATAGTATCAGCTGGAAAAGGACCACTAATAGAGTAATTAAGTTTTTTTAATTTTTTAATTGCTGGTTTAATAATTTTTTCATCTTCATTGTATTTATCTATGCTTTCACAGTGAGGATTAAGGCCTAATACAGCAATTTTTGGTTTTAAATTAAATTTTACTTTATAGAATTCATTCAATAGTTTTACTTTTTCAAAAATTATTTTCTCATTTATTTTTTTAGTTACTGATTTTAATGGTAAATGGGTTGTCACTGGACAGACAGACAGCTTATTATTGTATATAAGCATAGCACTATTTTGGACATTAAATTTTTTTGATATATATTCTGTGATACCCAAGTATTTTTTGTTTAAAAGTTTTTTTTTTGATATTGGTCCATTAATAAATTTTTTTAAATTATATTTTTTAATAAGTTTAAAGGCTATTTTAAAACAATTTTTTATATACTTATTTGATTTTGAAGAAATATTATCAAATGCTTGGGAAGATTTATAATTTACATGAATTAAATTTATTTGTTTATTATTAATTTGTTTATTTAAAAAATTTTTTTCATTTAAGATTTTAATTTTTTTATTAAATTTTAATCTTTTCATTTGTAGTTTTACTAAATTTTGAGATGCAATTAAAATCAAAGGATTTTTAATATTTAATTTTTTTATTGATTTAAAAAAAATTTCTAAAAAAATACTATTTGGTTCTCCAGCAACAATTATTATAGGTTTATAATCCACTTATAATTACATCCTTTTTAATTTTATTAAGATAAAGATTTGAAAATTGATTAAGTTGTTCATTAATTTTAATGTTAACAATTTTTTCTACTTCAATTTTTTTATCAGTTTTTATTCTTTCTTCAGTAATGCTATCAACTTTTAAAATTAAAAAACCACCAGGCACTATGATTGGGTTTGTAATTTCACCAATTTTTACTGAAGAGACTTGATTTAAAATTTTACCAGAAATTGCGGTTTCACTTATCCATCCTAATTTTCCACTATTTTTCGATGTATCAGATATGCTATACATTAAAGCAGTGTTTTCAAAACCATTTTCAATAATTGATTTCTTAATAATATTAAATTTTTCCTCTAGTTTACTTTCGTTTTCTAATTCAAATAATATTTCTGAAAGTTGATATTGTTTTATTTTTTTATTAGTTATTTCTTCTAAAATTTTATTTCTATCTATTTTCAATTCATCTTTATATTTATTGTAAATCATTTGTTTCCAATATGAATCAATAGTTATCTTTTCCTTTATAATTTCAATTTTTAAATCATAAAATTCTAAATAATCCATAAATTCATTAATATTTTTAAATCCAATTTTTTCATAAGTGTTTTTTAACATTTCATTTAAGTAATCTTGGTTAATTTGTAGATTTTTTGTTAATTTTAATAACTCTATTTTTTTTATTTTATCCTTAATAATAGAATTTTTTGCTATTTTTATTACAGTATTATTATCTAATAGTTTTATGTCTTTATTTGTTGCTTTTAAGTAATTAATTTCATTTGAAATATCAACTGTTGTAACTATTTCATTATTAATTTTAAATAAAATTTTATTTTCTAAGGCTTGTGAAAAATTGATTGTTAAAGAATACATCAATATTTGAAAAATAAAAAAATATTTAATTTTTAAATAATCTTGTTTCATTGTGTTCATAAGTTGTAAGCGGATAAAGAGTTAGAGTTAATAAAAGATTTTCACTTGGTTTTAAATCTCTATCAGAATAGTATTTTTTTTTATATTTTATACTAGCAATTAAACAATCATTTTTGTACTCATAAAGTAAGTCGTAAAATTCAGTTAAATTTAATTTTCTATTTCTTCTTGTGTTAAATGATATGAAATTGTTTTCATCAAATTTATAAACTGTACTATTTTCTAAAAAGTTTTCATTACCTGCTTCACCATTTTCTTCAACAAAAGTAAAATTTGTCTCTAAATTATTAAATATAAAATTTGTATTTATAGAATTATATTCAAACTTCTCATAATTATTGTCAATTCTAAAGTTATAGTCTATTTCAAAATTTTCAGAAAGTTTTGTTTCAATTGATCCAAATAAATTTGAATTTTTTTTATTTAAACTAGAGCTTGAGGAGATAAAATTTTCTTCACCATCTCTAAACACAGATGCTAGTTTAAACTCAAAATATTTATTTATATCTTCAAGTTTTTGCTTTTTATAATCTATTCCTAAAGTCATAGATTTACCTTTCTCAAATGAGTCACCCAATCCCAATCTGTTTATTCCAAACACATTATCAACTGTAATACTAGGTGTAGAAGTTGAATAATTTTTCATATCACTAGGATTAAATCTTAAAGAAACTTTAGGTGTAATGAAATTTGTAAAATTATTATTTATTTTTCTAAGTGGTAATCTAGAGCTGAATTCATAAATATTCATTAATTCAATTTGTGGGCTAGATTTGTAATTACTGTCATTCTTTCCAAGAGTATTTGAATTTTTGAAATGAACATTAAAATTATTTACAATACCAATGTTAGATATCATCTCATTTCCTTCATAATTTAAATCGTTAATAATTTTTGATTTAAGATTATTTGTATTGCTTAAATCATTACTTCCAGAAGATGAAAAATTTAGTTTTCCATTAAACATTTCAGATTTAAAATTTTTATCAAAATTATAATATGGTAAAATATACTGATAACGATCATTATTAGTTACACCAAGATTTTCAAATGCTTTAATTCCAGATGTAAAGTTGTAATCCTCGTGCCCAAGTGAAAGTTTAATTTCAGATGTTAAACTACTTTGGCTACCAGGCTTTAGCTGTGTTTCTGGTAAATTTGTATCAAAGACTTTTAAATAAGTATCATTAGTAACTTTTTGAATAGATATAAATAAATTACTTACGTCATATTTTTCAATTTTGAGATCTGAATCAAATTTTGCAAATAAGTGAGAAATACTATTTTTTTTATCAGATAAACTTGATTTATATCCTCTGGTTAAACTGAAATCCGCAATAAAAGAAGAATCCTCGTTTTTTTGTCTGTATTCATTTTGAAACATTTTTATATTTTTGTTAAATATTGTCGGTTTAAAAGTTATGTCCTTTGTTGGTGAAATTACATGAAAATAAGGAATATGAATTGAATCTCCTAATTCTTTAGAGCTATTTATTTGTGGTTTAAGAAAACCACTTTGTCTTTTTACAGATGGATCTGGGTGAAAAAATTTTGGAAAGTATAATATTGGCAAATCATAAACCCTTAAAACTGCATTTTCATAAACTAATTGCTTTTTGTTTTTGTCGTGCAATATTTCGTCAGCTTGAATAGACCAAGGAGGACAAGTATCTCTTTCTTTGCAACTAGTAAAAATACCTTTATTTACAATTGTAATATTATCTTTTTTAGTTGATGATGATCCTTTTAGTCTTGGATCATTATTTGGATCACCAAAAATTTCTTTATGAATTTTTATCTCAGTATCTTTAGCAACAAAGTTTTGAGTATTTAAATTTATTACTCCACTCGAGAAATAAAATTGATCACTTTTAGGTAAACTGTAATTTGAGGATATTAATATTTTTTCACCTCTTAATTCTTCTTTATTTATTAAATATTTAAATCTAGATAAGTTGTACAAATTATATTTGTCTGTAATTATTGTTTTTTCATTTGAAAATAATTCCATTGAATTTTTTAGGAAAGTAACATTTTTAGAATCAAAATTATATTTTGAATGAATTATTCCTGATGTTTTATCTTCAGTAATAAATTTTTCCTCATTTTTATAGTAAGTAATAAGTTTAGAAAAAATTTTATAATCTTCTATCTGGTTTTCTATAGTTACATTTCCTTTAGCAATTATAATATTTTTAGGAATATTATACTCAAAATCTTTTGCAATAATCTCTACATTATCACTTAAACTGATACCCTTCGATTTTTCTTTAGTATAAATTATCTCTTTATTTTTATCGTAAATTATTTTTTCGGTATAGATTATATTATTATTGACTATATCATTTACTTTTACATCACCACTTGCGTTTAAAATATTTGTAATTTTATCATACTCAAATTCATTAGCATCTATTATTACACCATTATCAGATGTTACTGTTCCTTTTTTGATTCCAATAAATTTATTACCATTTTCTAATATTTGAACTTCTGTTACATCAAAATTAAATGGCTCAACTGCTTTTACATTTTCCACATTCACACTAGAAAGAAAAAATAATAATAATATGAATATTTTGTATATATTATTTTTCATTAATTTTATAAATCATTAAACTGTTAACTGTTCCCAAGATTACTATAGGTGTAAATATTGATAAAAATATTGATATTTTTTCTGTCCCACCCAATACATAAGAAAAATTATTCAGGTAATAGATAATTACAGAAAAAAATAATCCAACAGATATTTTAAATGTTGAGCTTTTAATTTGCTTGATGTTAAACATTATAAGAGAGGAGAATATAGCTATTAGTAACAAATATATTGGATTTGAGGCTAATTTTAAAAGATGTAGATCAATGTCTATTAGAGAGTAGTTCAATTTTTTATAATTTTTTCTAAGTTCATACAGCTCATATAAATTTAATGCTGAAAGATTTGAGTAAAGGGATTGAACTCTTTTTAAATCGAAATTGGTTTTTAATTCAATACTTTCCTCTTCAGTATAGTTATTTTCATAATAAATTCTTGCATTAATTATATTCCATTTCTTTCCAGATATATCTATTTTGTTACTTTTTATATTTCTTATTACATTAAACTCCTCATCAAATTCAGTTATAAAATTATTTACTAAAAATTTTTCACTTATTGATGAAGAGTTAGTAATGATGATTTTATTTTCAATTTTATCTTTAATCCAAAGTCCATTTTTTGTTACTACAGCAAGATATTTACCATCAATTACGTAATTAGATTTAAATTCTAAATAAATGTTTTTAAAGTTTGATGAAAAATTATAGAAGACAGTAATTACAAAAATTCCTGTTACAAAAGATAGAATACTTATTATTGTTAATATACTTGAATTTTTTAGACCAGAATATTTAAAAATTTCTATTTCTTTATATTCAAATAACTTAATAAAGAATAACTGAATTGTTATCAACAATATAAAGGGAAACATTTCAAACATGAGAGCAGGAGAATTTAATAATGACAGAAAAAGTGTAAAAGTAATCGATACATTTTCATCTTTAAAAAATTCCAACTCGGTTAATAAATTTAAAATAAAAACTAAACTAAACATTATAAAAAAAACAAAAATTAATGATTTAAAAAAAATAGACGAAATAAATCGTATATACACTCTCATATTAAGTAATATTATATTTTGTGTTAAATTTATAAAATAAAAATAAATACAGAAAAATTAATAATGTCACTGGTATTATAATTAAACTTATATTTTGAATTGTGGTTTGAGATATAAACCTAATTGTAGTTTCAGAAAAAATAATAATGAATAATCCGATTAAAAAAGTTGTGAATCTTAATTTTTGATATCTTAAATTTTCTTTTGAAATCAGTATTAAAAAAAAGGGAATAAGAGTTAAAATAGGAATATAAAATGGAATTATAAATCTTTTATAAAATTCCTTAAGAATATTATTCATGTTTAAGATATTACAATTTTCAATATCAAGAGTTGTTTTGACAAAGTTTTCTTGATTTAGTTTGTAAAAATTATTTATACATTTTATTAATTTAAAAGATGAAATTTCTTGTGTTTTTTTATACGTTGTAGTGTTAGTTTCAAAATTTTTAAGTGAATAGTCAGATTTTGAAAAAGAGATATTTGTTAGTTCTTTTTCTTTTAATGTAATTGTTGCGCCATCATAAAGTACTAATACTGGAGTATTTCCTATTTCTTTAAATTGACCTTTTTTTGCATATGTTATTTGAAATTGATTCTTATTAATTTCCTTTTTTAAATATAAATTATCTAAATTACCGTTTTGATCTTTTTTATCTGCATAGATGGTAACACCTTTTATAGTATCATTAAATTTTTGCGGTTTAACAAAATTACCAAAAAAATTTACTTTGGAAGTTCTTATTAATGAACGAGCAAAATCTTGTGATTTTGGAACTATAAAAGAAGTAAATATTATTTGCATTAACATAAGTAGAATTGAGATTTTGAAAAAAAAGTTAATTATTTGCATTTTATGAATACCAAAATTCCAAAAAATCATTAGTTCGTTATTTAGTTCAATTTTAGTTGTTACATAGAATAGGCTAAAGAATAATATAAAAGGAAAAATTTTACTTAATATTTTTGGAAAGTTTAATAATGAAAAATTGATATAAACCCAATAATCTCTTCCATCTTCGATCATGATATCAAGAAAGTTTACAGCCTGAAAAACCCAAATAACCACACCTGTGCTAAAAAGAGCTATGAAAAAAAAACTTAAATAATCGAATAATAACTTTCTAAATAAAATTTTTTTCATTGAAATATATAAATTTTATTCATATATAGCACTCATCTCGTAGAGATTGTATTGAAAATTTATGTCTATTGAAATTATTTATAAAAGCAAAGATGATAAAAATAATCTATCAAATGTTATTTTATTTATTGAGGAAAAGTTTGAAATATCTTCAATTAGGAAACATATTTCAACCTCTGAATACTCTTTTGTAGCCGATCTATTCAAAAAAGTTGATCAAAAAAAAAATTTAATAACTTTTGATATTAGTTCAAAAAAAAGAATAGTTTTAGTATTTCTCAAAAAAGATTTAACATTATCTGAAGCCGAAAATTTAGGAGCTCAATTTTATGATTCAGTAAAAAATGGCAAATATTTAAATTTTAACTTAAATACAAATAGTGCATCAAACAAATTTAAATTACATGTAGGACATTTTTTACACGGATTTAAATTAAAATCTTATATTTTCGACAAATACAAAACTAAAAAAAGAAAAACAAAAATATCAATAATTGTTTCAGGTAAGAATTTTATATCACATAAGGAACAAACAAAATTCAAAGCTATTGAAGAAGGTACTTTTCTTACAAGGGATTTGGTATCTGAACCTGGAAATGTTTTGCATCCCGATGAATATGCAAGCAGATTAAAATCTTTAAAAAAATATGGTTTAAAAATTAATGTTTATGATGAAAAAAAATTAAAAAAATTAGGAATGAATACTTTGCTTGGTGTGGGTCAAGGAAGTATCAGAGGATCCTACTTAGTAACCATGGAATGGAATGGTTTAAAAGACAGATCAAAACCTTTAGCTTTTGTTGGAAAAGGAGTTTGCTTTGATACAGGTGGCATATCATTAAAGCCAGCTAAATTCATGGAAGACATGACTTATGATATGGCAGGCTCTGCAGTAGTTGTTGGTTTAATGAAAAGTTTAGCATTAAGGAAAGCTAAAATAAATGCTGTGGGAGTTGTTGGTCTAGTTGAAAATATGCCCGGTGGTAATGCACAAAGACCAGGTGATATTGTTAAATCTTATAGCGGAAAAACTGTTGAAGTTTTAAACACTGATGCTGAAGGAAGATTAGTGTTAGCAGATGCATTAACTTATACAGAAGAAAAATTCAAACCAAAATTCATAGTCGATTTAGCAACTTTAACTGGAGCAATTATTGTTTCACTTGGATCTGAGTATGCAGGCTTATTTTCAAATGATAATAAATTAAGTAAACAATTAATTAATGCAGGAGAAGATGTTGAAGAAAAAGTTTGGAGAATGCCACTAAATAAAAATTTTGATAAGTTAATTGACTCTAAAAATGCTGATATGCAAAATATCAACTATGTTGGGGGAGCTGGATCTACAACTGCTGCTCAATTTTTACAGAGATTTATTTTAAATAATACTCCTTGGGCACATTTAGATATAGCTGGCATGGCTTTTTCAAAGTATGGAGGGGCATTAAATTCAGGTGGCGCAACAGGTTATGGGGTGAGATTATTAAATAAACTAATAGAGGATAACTATGAGTAATTTAGAAAAAACTTTATCAATTATAAAACCTGATGCAGTTGAGAGAAATCTTGAAACTGAGATTAAAGAAATGTTTAAGAAGAATAACTTTTCGATTTTGAAAGAAAAAAAAATTCAAATTGAAAAATCTGAAGCAGAAAAATTTTATAAAGTTCATGAAACAAAGCCGTTTTATAACGATTTATGCGATTATCTCTCATCCGGCCCGATTGTTGTTATGGTTCTTGAAAAAGAGAATGCAGTTTTAGGAAATAGAGAGTTGATGGGTGCTACAAATCCAAATGACGCAGCGGAGGGCACAATTAGAAAAAAATATGGAATTTCAATTGATAAAAATTCAGTACATGGATCAGATAGTGTTGAAAATGCAAAAAT
>MDSV01180220.1_pt1 | contig 10273 bp, 7 predicted proteins | sample 810851 | NCBI WGS metagenome assembly MDSV01 (sample SAMN05326640, study PRJNA326480) | marine metagenome | isolation source: seawater | place: Atlantic Ocean: North East | collected 2012
CGATGCCCCAATTGACGATTTGACTGGGGGTCACCATCGAGCAAGGTTGGCTTGGTACACCATTGACCCTGTTTTTTATTCCAATCAGCGTCCTTCCGAAATTTCCAATAATGACCTTTCAGAAGACGAAGTGCGACGTGTTTTTATCAACGAAATTTTTCCACAACAAGACTTGGTGCAAGGCCAAACATCAGTTCAATACACCATGGACTTGGCATATTATCCAGATGAAAAGGGGCCATATAACACCAACTCCTTTAACAGTTTTATCACTGACACATCAGAAAATTGGGCAGGGATTACACGTGCCCTCAACAGTACAAACTTCGATCAAGCAAATGTTGAGTATATAGAGTTTTGGATGCTTGATACCTTTTCCGAAAACGATGAGTTGGCAGATGAAAATCTGGGAGATTTGGTCTTTAACTTGGGGAGTATTTCTGAGGATGTTTTGCGTGATGGGCGCAAGCAATATGAAAATGGCCTTCCTGGCTCTGATGGTCTCGCATTGACCTATGAGACAGCTTGGGCGAGAACGCCAGCAACCCAATCATTGGTATATGCATTTGACGCGAATGCTGCAAACAGAGAACGACAAGACGTTGGTTATGATGGGCTCTCCGACGAAGAAGAAGGGCTGCTTTATTCCTCGAGTGTAGGAGGTGAAAGCAGCGACCCAGCTGGGGATAACTATCAGTATTTTTTGCAAGCTAGTGGATCGATTCTCAATCGATATAAACGATACAATGGCACTGACGGAAACTCTATTTTGCAAGTGACGGATAACAACCGAGGATCGTACACAGTGCCAGATGCAGAGGATCTCAACAGAGACAATACGATGAATACAATTGATAGTTATTTTGAGTATCGAGTCCCCATTCAAAAAAACATGAGCGTTGGCTCACACCCTTTTATTGCAGATGTACGACTTAACAACAATGTTGAACTTACCAATGGAGAAAAAACAACTTCACGATGGTTGCAATTCAAAATTCCTGTTCGACCAGAGTATTACGACAACCCTGCTTTTCGTTCCTATTTTGAAGCGATCAACAATATGTCAGATCTTCGTTCGGTGCGTTTTATGCGAATGTGGCTCAAAGGTTTCACAAGGCCAGTTGTCTTTCGATTTGGAACATTTGACTTGGTTCGTGGCGACTGGCAGAGGTACAACCAACCCCTCAATACAGCACAGATTACAAGCTCGAATACCTCTGTTGATGTGAGTACTGTCAATGTATTGGAAAATGAAAATCGAATTCCAATCAACTATAAACTGCCACCTGGCATTGTTCGTGAACAACTCAATAATTTCAACAGTGTTATTCGTCAAAACGAGCAGTCTTTATCATTGCGCGTCCAAGACCTCGAACCAAAAGACTTAAAAGGGGTGTACAAAAATATTGATGTCGACATGCGTCAATACAAACGTATCAAAATGTTTATCCATGCAGAATCGCTACCCAATCGAACGCCACTGCCTGGCGATGGTTCGTTAGATGATTTGGACAAACGTATGGTTGCTTTCATGCGAATCGGTACCGACATGACTGAAAACTACTATCAAATAGAAGTGCCACTTCAACCAACCCCTTACACAGAGGGGGTTACCAACAACCTCAGCGCCGAAGAAGTCTGGCAGCCTGAATCCAATTCGATTGATGTCCCACTTTCGCTATTCACTGGCGCCAAGGCAAAGTCGATACAAAATCGAAGTTTGGTAGGGGCAACCTATTTTGATGAGGATCTGAATCAGATTGATGAATTTACGCCTATCAGCAGTTTGCCAGGGGATAAAAAATATAAGATTGCAGTACGAGGCAATCCGACTTTAGGACAAGTGAGAACTTTGATGGTTGGGGTTAAAAACCCATCAGAATCACCAGGCGATTATCTACATGGAGAGGTTTGGTTTAACGAACTTCGTTTGGCAGAAATTGATTCTGAAGGTGGATGGGCATCTGTTGCAGAACTCGACACCAATATTGCAGACTTTGCCACCATTAACCTAAATGGAAATATCTCAACAGTTGGCTTTGGGGATATCGACCAAATTCCAAACCTTAGAAATCAAGATGACACCAAAGGGTATGGGATGAATACAAATGTGAATGTAGGGCAGCTTCTACCAAAAAAATGGGGGATTCAACTGCCCTTGAGCTATAGCTTTTCTGAAGAGGTTATTACCCCCAAATACGACCCATTTTATCAGGATCTCAAACTACAAGATCGTTTGGACAGTTCGCCCGATCAATACATTAAAGAGGCAATTCGAGATCAAGCTGTGAGCCAGTCTCAACAAAAAAGTATAAACCTCATTGGTGTGCGAAAGCAGCGAGGCCCTGAACAGCGAAAAGACTTTTTTGACATAGAAAACTTCGACTTGTCATATTCATTTAATGAAGAAAAAAGAAGTGATTACGAAATCGAGGACTATACTTTTCAAAACTTGCGAATGGGTGCTGGCTATCAATATGGATTTGAGCCATTGTCAATCGAACCCTTTTCCAAGCTTACATTTATCAACACAAAAAGCTATTTAAAATGGTTGAGTGCAATCAACATCAACCCGATTCCAAGCAGTGTTTCCTTGTCTACAAACATCAATCGAACGTTTAACAGCCAGCAGTTTCGAGAGGTGTTTTTGGAGGGGGTGGATGCTTCGCAACAACTTGCATTACCAAAGTTGCAACAACGAAACTATATGTTTGATTGGGTGTTTACTCTCAACCATAATTTGACTAAATCTCTTCGATTCGATTTCACTGCATCGAGCAAAAACATTGTTCGAAATTATTATGATGAACAATCAGGTACGACAAAAGTCAACCAGCAGCTTGACATCTGGGATGGTATTTGGGATGTAGGAGATCCAAACCAGTTTAGCCAACGCCTTGGGGTGACCTATAATCTTCCCTTCAGGCTACTTCCATTGGTGAATTTTATCGATGGAACCTACAGCTATTCTGGGGACTTTAATTGGCAGCGAGGGTCAGAATCTTTGAGTGAAGTTGAGGATGAGTTTGGCAATGTTCTTGGCGTGGTCAACAACATACAAAATGCAAATACACACAACCTTAATTCCACTTTTAATTTTCAAAAAATTTATCGTGCTCTCAAATTAGAAAAGAAGAAAAAGTCGAGAAATGATAACGCCATTCAAAGACAATTGACCAACTCTTTGATCGGTCTTGCGACTGCTCTCAAACGACTGCAGTTCACCTATTCTGAAAACAATGGAACAGTGTTGCCTGGCTATACACAAAATGTGGGATTTTTGGGCACTTCGAACCCAGGGTTGTCATTTGCGCTGGGTAGCCAAAGCGACATCCGTTATGAGGCTGCAAAACGTGGTTGGCTTACCCAATTCCCTAGCTTCAATGGACAGTTTACACAAGTGCATAACAAAGAATTTAGCTACTCTGCAGAAGTGAGTTTACTCGAAGGTTTACAACTCGATATTAATGGAAATCGCAGGCTATCAGAGAATCTAGGCGAAAACTTTATCGTGACTGATTATACTTATAATGCCCTCAACCCCAACACTTTTGGCAACTTTGAAGTGTCAACCATTTTGATTAACACTGCTTTTGGGTCTGGGGGTGTTGATGACCAAACTTTTGAGGACTTAAAAAACAATCGACTGATTGTAGCACAGCGTTTGGCAAATGATAGAGGTCTCGACCCCTCAAATGTTGACGCAGATGGGTTTCCTGTTGGATATGGAAAAATCAATCAAGCTGTTTTGATTCCTGCTTTCTTGGCAGCCTATTCGGGACAAAATCCCGAAACTGTTCCCCTTGCTGCTACGCGTGAAACACCACTCCCCAATTGGGCACTTCAATACACAGGTTTGATGAAAACAAAGCTGTTTAAAAAATACTTTCAACGCTTTTCCATTGCTCATGGGTATCGTGCCAGTCATACACTAAACAATTTCCAAACCAACCTAAATTATGATCAGACCATGCCCAATCAACTTGATCAAGGGGGTAACTTCCTCAACGAAACCCTTTATACAAATATCAATTTGGTGGAGCAATTCAACCCATTGATTAAGGTTGATTTTGAACTTAAAAATAGTTTTCAATTCAATGCTGAAATCAAAAGAGACCGTGCGTTGTCACTGAGCCTGGACAATAATCTTCTCACAGAAACTAGTGGAAAAGAACTGATCATTGGAATGGGATATCGTATAAAATCTGTTCCCTTTCGCACCAATCTTGGTGGCAAACGAACAACACTGAAAGGCGATATCAATATCAAAGGCGACTTGTCGATTCGTGACAATATCACTATCGTTCGAAACCTCGACCTATTGAACAACCAAGTTACAGCAGGTCAACGTCTTTGGTCACTCAAGTTATCTGCGGATTATGCACTTTCGCGAAACCTAACAGCCTTATTCTTCTACGATCATACCTTTTCAAAATTTGCAATTTCAACAGCTTTTCCCCAAACCAATATCAGATCGGGGATAACACTGCGCTATAACTTTGGTAATTAACCACAAAATTCTTTCTTTTACACTTCACAATCGTTTGACAATGAATATTCCAGAAAACCTTAAATACACAAAAGACCACGAATGGGTGCTGATCGAAAATAATATCGCAACTGTTGGGATAACCGATTTTGCCCAAGGAGAATTGGGAGATATTGTATATGTAGAGGTAGATACACTCGACGAAACAGTAGATAGCGAAGCAGTTTTTGGAACTGTTGAAGCAGTCAAAACAGTATCTGATTTATTTGCCCCTCTCACTGGAAAAATCATATCGTTTAACGATGCGCTGACCGACACCCCCGAACTTGTGAATTCCGACCCATATGGTCAAGGCTGGATGGTGAAGATTGAGATCGAAAATCAAGATGAGATCGAGAACTTACTAAACCCAGAGGCCTATGCATCTATTGTTCAAAGCTAGAACTGCAAGAGTAATTACCTTTCTTTTAATTTTGATTGCCATTGTGGGTTCTTTGTTGCCACCTCAGCAAATGGAACAAATCACATTCAACCTCTCAGACAAATTGATTCACTGTTTGTATTATGCTGGATTGACCTTTTTTTGGATCAAAAGCAATGAGGAGCCAAGCAATCGAAAGTTGATAAAAACTGCCCTGTTGGTTTTCCTTTTTGGCTTGGTTTTGGAAATTTTGCAAGGAGCCCTGCCAATTCAAAGAAATATGGACATCTTAGACCTGTTGGCCAATATTGTTGGTATCCTTTTGGCTATCGTTTCGGAACACTTTTTGAGAGTTAATGTTAAATGATTATTTCTAGTTCCATAAAATTGTTATTTTAGTGCACTCCTTAAGACTTAAGTATGAAACCTAAAAAGAACCCAAAAGCTGATTTAAACAAAAACAGCAGTCTTTATTTTGTAATAGGACTGTGTGTTATTTTGTTTGTATCATGGCGCGCAATCGAATGGAAAACCTATGAAGCATCTGATCTTTTATTGCAAAAACTCAATATAGATGACGATGATGATGAAGAGGTTCCATTGACTGAACAAATCAAAACCCCACCTCCACCACCTCCACCACCAGCTCCTGAAATTATAGAGATTGTTGAGGATGAGGAAGAAGTGGAAGAAACAATTATCGAATCAACTGAAACCACTCAAGAGGAAATCATTGAGGAAGTCGAGGTTTTAGATGATTTTGATGTCGATGTTCCTTTTGCAATCATCGAAGACGTGCCAATTTTTCCTGGTTGCGAACGTGTTGCCAAAGACAAGCGTAGAGATTGCTTTCAAGAAAAAATTCAACGTCACATCAGTAGAAACTTTCGCTACCCCGAGATTGCCCAAGAAATGGGGATCCAAGGAAGAGTGTATGTCCAGTTTGTAATTTCTAAAACAGGAGAAATTGTAGGGATCCGAACAAGAGGTCCAGACAAAAACCTAGAGAAAGAAGCGCAAAGAATTATTGGGAAACTACCCAATATGACGCCAGGTAAGCAAAGAGGTCGCCCAGTGCGCGTACCCTTTAGCATACCAATTACCTTCCGTTTGCAATAAAATATAAACCCAGTTTTTACTGGGTTTTTTTATGTCGAATCATTGTCTAAAGTACTAAGGTGCAGTATCTTTGCCAGCGAATTGCAACATGATAAAGACAACTACTTCACAGACTAAATTTATAACTGTCGTATTGGCTTTTGCGCAACACTTTGCTCAACTGACCAAAGCACGCCTTAGTTTTAGCGTTGTATTTTCAAGCATTGCTGGTTATATCTTGGGCTGTGAAACCATTGATCCCAATGAATTGAGTTTGCTTCTTTTTGGTGGTTTGGCCATCGCTGGTGCATCCAATGCGTTTAATCAAATCATTGAACGAGATATTGATGCAGTTATGAAACGCACCAAAAATCGTCCCATACCATTGGGCTATATGACGCCTACAACTGCCTTTTGGATTGCTGTTGTCCTATCGATATTAGGCTTGGCAGCCTTGTATGCCATCAATCCTAAAACATCGATGTTTGCTGCCATTTCAATGTTTTTATATACGAGTGTTTATACACCCTTAAAAACAAAAACACCACTGGCAGTTTTTGTTGGGGCATTTCCAGGTGGCATTCCTTTTATGCTCGGGTGGGTGGCTGCAACAGGATCGTTTGGTCTAGAAGCAGGAACGCTTTTTATGATTCAATTTTTTTGGCAATTCCCTCATTTTTGGGCGATTGGATGGCTGATGTTTGATGACTATCAACGTGCAGGAATCAATATGCTGCCAAGTGGAAAGCGAGATCGAAAAACAGCTTTGCAGGCAGTACTCTATAGTATTTGGACACTAGTGATATCTGTTTTTCCAGTACTGGGGCTGACAGGTGATTTGCAGATTTCAGTAGGTGCTGCTGTTTTGGTTGCACTGTCAGGATTATGGCTAATCATCTCTGCCATGCGTCTCTTTCAAAAGCTCGATCAGGAATCGGCAAGACAATTGATGATCGTCAGTGTGATTTATATCTCACTCATTCAAATCATTTATGTAATTGATAAATTGATCTAATGGAACAAGTAAAAAAGATTCGTGCAAAAAAAATGATGTTGTGGTTTTCAATGATCAGTATATCCATGACTTTTGCAGGACTAACAAGTGCCTATGTGGTAAGCAAGTCAAGACCCGACTGGCTTGAAGATTTTAGTTTCCCAGCATCCCTTTATTGGAGCACCCTTGTGATTCTCTTAAGCAGCCTCACTTTTTGGCTTGCCAAAAAAGAGTTGACAAAACAATCCAAAACAACTGCTGCCTACCTTTGGGCAACCCTTGCCTTGGCAATCGCATTTGTGATGTTTCAATTTCAGGGGTTTTCATCCCTAGTTGAAATGGGTTATTATTTCACAGGAGCTCAAAGCAACGTAACCACTTCATTTCTATATGTATTGGTCTTAGTTCACCTTGCGCACTTGGTTGCAGGTCTCATTGTTTTATTGGTCGTAATCACCAATTTTAATCGTGGAAAGTATGCGACAAATCCACTTGGATTTTCCCTTGCACACACCTTCTGGCACTTTTTAGGATTTTTATGGGTCTATTTGTTTCTGTTTCTATATTTTTTGCGATAAATCACGTATTTTTGTACAACCAAAATAGTAATGCATTCTTATGGACGCTACCTTAACAAACCAATCAGAAAATGAAAATATATGGGGAGGTGGTAACAAACCCCTAAATGCGAGTTATGGAAAAATGATGATGTGGTTTTTCATCGTTTCCGACGCACTTACTTTTTCAGGTTTCCTCGCAGCCTATGGCTTCTCTCGTTTCAAATACATCGATTCCTGGCCAATTGCCGATGAAGTCTTTAATCACTTCCCTTTTTTGCATGGCGTAGATGCCCCGATGTACTATGTCGCACTGATGACTTTTATACTGATTTTCTCATCAGTAACGATGGTTCTTGCAGTTGATGCAGGCCATCATATGAAGAAAAATAAAGTCGCTTTTTATATGCTTCTCACAGTTGTTGGTGGCGCAGTCTTTTTGGGTTCACAAGCCTGGGAATGGAAAAACTTTATCAATGGTCAATATGGTGCAGTCGAAACAAAAGGAGGTCAGATCTTACAATTTGTGAGTGCTGACTCTGGTAAAAGAGTCAATTTGAGTTCGTTTGCAGCATCAATTCCGACAGATAGAGCACAACATCAATCAAAAAATGGGGTTTGGTATGTGACAGAATCCACCTTACCAACTTACTCTTTGGATGAGGTTAAAGCAGGATTCTTAGCCAACGATCAACTGTTGATCAAAACCCAACAGAATGATGAGCAGGGGCATAAAATTGTGCTCAATCGAGAGGATTCTATCAACAAAATCTCACAGGCCGTATATGTAGTTGAAGGAGCCAATCTCATTCGCAATGAATACGGAAGTCCACTATTTGGGAACTTCTTTTTCTTCATCACTGGCTTTCATGGGTTTCACGTTTTCACAGGAGTTTTAATCAACCTTATTATTTTCTTCAACGTAGTCATCGGAACCTATGAAAAAAGAGGGCACTATGAAATGGTTGAAAAGGTCGGTTTGTATTGGCACTTTGTTGACCTTGTTTGGGTATTTGTATTTACATTCTTTTATTTGGTATAGTCATGGCAGTAGAACATAAATTATCAATCTTTCGCGGTTATTTAACCTTCAAATCCATTACCCAAAAAATTTGGGGGGTTTTGATTTTTTTATCCATTGTCACTCTCATTGAGGTCGTTCTTGGGATTTTTAAGCCACAAGTGCTGATGAACACATTCCTAGGGATGAAGCTTCTCAATTGGATTTTTATCATCCTTACAATCATCAAAGCATACTATATCGCTTGGGACTTTATGCACCTGAGAGATGAAAGACGAAACTTTACCAGCTCGATAGTTTTACCACTTCTGATTCTCATTCCATATCTTGTTTTTATACTATTGATCGAGGCGGATTATATCTATGATGTGATGACAGAAGGATTTGTTTCCTGGAATTTTTAAGACCATCACGTGAAAAAGTACATCGTACTTAGCGTGTTGTTTGTCCTTCCACTAGTGGTTTATCTTTTTTTTGCATCTGGTGTAAATAACTTTGCAAAACTCCCAATCGTAACCAACACAGTTGTTGATGTTGCCGAGTTTTCTGATGAGCAATTCAAAGATAAAATCACCATACTTGGGTTTTTGGGAACCGATGTTTCCCAAAAGAAAGGAAATGCACTGAATCTCAATCAAAAAATCTACAAGCGTTTCCATGGTTTTGAAGACTTTCAATTTTTGATGGTTCAACCACAAGGCACAGAAGAGGAATGCCAGCAATTGGTTGATGAGCTGTCGCGAAGCACTCAAGTGGATACCACAGGATGGAAATTCGTATTTCTGGACCCTGTCCAAATTCAATTGGTCTTCGATCGGCTCAATACTCCCTTATCATTGGACGAAACCCTAGGTTCGCCCTACGTGTTTATCATTGACAAAGGGGTAGCGCTAAGAGGTAGGGACGATAATGATAATGTTGGATATGATGCACGCTCTGTAGCTGATATTCACAACAACATGGTAGATGATGTCAAAGTCATTTTGGCAGAATATCGTTTGGCGCTCAAGAAATACAACGCAGATCGAAAAATATAGGCTTGAAAAAGAACGCATACATTGGTATATCTTTTATCGTTTTGGTGTTTGGGATTCTATTTGTACCCAAAATCGTCAATCGTATTCAACAGCAGGATTGGGTGTCATCCAATCGCTTAAGTGCCTCTCAAAATGAACTGGTGTATATCAACCTAAATGGAGAGAACAAAAAAGTCCCCGACTTTGTTCTGACCAATCAAGACAGTTTATTCATCTCCAGTGAAGATTATCTTGGCAAGGTTTATCTTGTCGAATTCTTTTTTACAAGCTGCCCCACCATTTGTCCTCGGATGAATGTTAATATGAAAAAAATCGAGGCTGTTTTTGGTGATCGAGAAGATTTTGGAATCGCATCGATAACAATCGACCCTGAAACCGACACCCCTTCACAACTCAAAACCTATGCAGAAGCATACGAAGTATTTAGTCCCAATTGGCATTTTCTCACAGGTGATCAAGACTATATTTATGAGCTTGCCAATCGAGGGTTTAATATCTTTGCAGGGATTAATCCCGATGTCGCAGGTGGTTTTGAACACCAAGGATATTTTGCTCTGGTAGACCAGCAAGGCTATATACGATCTCGCACAGATAGTGCTGGTAACCCAATAGTTTACTATCTTGGCATCGATGAAGAAGATGTCGATCAACAAGGC
>MDSV01219473.1_pt1 | contig 10273 bp, 9 predicted proteins | sample 810851 | NCBI WGS metagenome assembly MDSV01 (sample SAMN05326640, study PRJNA326480) | marine metagenome | isolation source: seawater | place: Atlantic Ocean: North East | collected 2012
CTTTGGAATATTTGGAATATTTCTTTTACTTTTAAAAAATAATATCTCAAAGCAAACTGCATATATTACATTGACTATCGCTAATTTTTTTCCTGCAGCAATAATCATGAGGATTTGGATGAAGCCAGAAATATTAGCATTTTCTCTATTACCTTGGATAGTTTTATTTTTTGATGAGTATCTAGAAAAAAAAGATACTAAGAATTTAATTTTTACAATGCTTCCTTTGTGCTTAGTGCTCCAAACTAAAGGTTCTATTTTTGGTATGATTTCACTATTTTTATTTCTGAAATATATAAATAAAATTCTAGAAAATACACAAATTATTAAAGTTGGATTTGCATTTTTCTTATTCTTTTTTATCCTTCTATATTTTGAAAATTTCCTACTTAATGACATCCACTTATTTGACCACAGGGCAGCAAGTCCGGACGATTATAACTATAAAGCATCTCTTAGCTTTTTAACTCACATAAACAGACTAGACTTTTACTATTTTCCTATTTTTGAATACCACAATAACTCATTTATAGGCATAACTCTACTAGATGCTTTTGGAGATTACTTTAATCTTTCCTTCAACAGTGACAAGTCTTTCTTCAATTATGATAAATTACAAATAGGCAGAAATGGATTCTCAAAACTCTACTCCAGACAATATCTTGGTTTAGCCTTTAGTCTCACATTGTGTATTTCACTGATAATTGGGGCTTTGAAAAATAATAAGCTAAGGATTTACTACATAGGCCCTTTTATAGGAATGTTGGTTTTAGCACTTAATGCACTTGGCGTACCGAGTAACAACTTTGATCCCACTAAGGGTGATACAATTAAAGTACACTACTATTCATTTTTGCTAACTCTTGCATTCATATTTATTGTTTCAAAAATCTTTAATAGTAAAAAAATACTTCCAGTTATTCTTACTGTTTTTCTTATATCCTCATTTTTGTTTTTATTAGGTTTTCCTAAAACAGAAAATTCAAACATTAACTTTTATTTAGATGATAAAGTTTCATACACAAATTTGTGCCCTGTAGGAAAACTGTTGTTAGATTCATCTAATGACTGCAATAAAACAATCTCAATCTGTAAACATAACTTATATTCAGAAAATATAAGCCTAGAGACGCTGTCGGAAGAAAAAATAAAAAATATCTCTGAGAAAAATCAATTGACCCTAGTCAATAGTGAAAACGAATTAGTTTTTGTCAGTGGTATATCTGATTGTTTACAAAAGCTGAGTACAGGTTATGAATTATACAATCCTATTGGGAAGTCTTTAAGAACTCCTCCATTAGCAAATTTATTATATTTTATTGCCACTCTTTTTGGAGGAACTTTCTTAAGTAGACAATTTTTATTAAATTTTAATAATCCCGTAATAACCTCTGAAAGAAATAGGAAAAACTAACTATTACAATAGTGACTACAAAAAAGTAACCTGGACTAATTGCTTGATAAGAGTCAACATATCTTTCAAGTTTGTTAACTTTCTCAATTTCTAAGATTATATACTGTGAAATAAAGTTAGCGATTGAATCAAAGTTAAAAAATTTAAAAATATTTACTGCATAAATTGTACGAGACAGAACTGATATAATATTCTCAATATTTAATAATTCAATAAATAAATATATGTAGTAATCCTCAGCAGCCCATTTTGTTATATTCCCAAATAAGTTTTCCCCAACTTTAAGAGTTAAATTTTCAGACGAATAAAAATAAACATAACCCAGATAGGTTAAAACTGTTGAAATTTGTAGCGGTCTTTTAAAATATTTTAAATTAGGAAGTTTTAAAATTCTTACACATAAAAAAGGTAGTAAGCCAATTAATAGTCTCTGCCCATAAGCAACCTCATTACCCTGCCATACAAAGATTACTAGAAAATAAGCAAACAGATATAAAAATATAAATGGCCTTCTTAATTCTTCATTATTTTTTTTGTTTGTGAATAAAACAAGAATTCCAAAAAAGACAACGGGAGTACACCAAACTATACCCATAGAAGGTGAAAAAAATAAAGACGACATACTTGTAATTCCTTCAAAGACTCTATCAAGGTTAAAGTCAGACAGGTATCCTTTAGTGGTATTGTTCGACCATAGATTTAAACCTATTGAATTCTCTTGATAAATTGTTTGGGCTAAAAATAAATATATAACGATTAGTGAAGAAGAAAAAAATACTCCCTTTAAGTAGGAAAGATTATTTCTGGATAATTTAATCTTATAGATTGCAAAAAAGAGTAGAGAGAATAAAAAAGTTGAAGGTCTTGTAATCGATAGGAAAAAAAATCCTATCAGAATTTTATACAACTCTATAGCACTTATAGTCTTACAATGATTTTTTTCAAAAATATACACTAGATAACTGACTAAGAAAAATTCATGTGCATGTGCCATCAAAAATCTAGTTGTAGAAAAATGAACTAAAGTGCTCAAAAAAGTAATAAAAAGAACAAGCCCGACTTCATTCTTTTTTAAGTTTGTGCTTATTTTCTTAATAAAATAGAAACCCAAAAAGCTATAAAATAAAGTTGACGTAAAATAACCTGCGTATGAATATGTGTTTACCGGATTGATCCTATCTGGTGGCTCGTTGTCAACAATTAAATCTATCAAACTAAAAATAAATACAAATGGAGCAGACATATACCCACTTCCTGGCGCATGATAGGGAGCATTTGTTTCAGAATTTATTGTGTCCTTGGTGATTTGATAATCATAAGAGTAATCAAAATCAAAATCAAAAGCTAAAGTAGCAGAATGTAACCAGTAGGAAAGATCGTCGACTTCATCAGTCAAAGTACCATTATTAAACAACCAAGTTGGCTTGAATAATATTGAAATTATAAATATTAAAATTAATGTTCTTAAAACTGAGTTCTTTACCATAATGTATTCAATAACAATATTAGATACATGAGTTTTCAATTACATTAATATTAAATTAATATATGTTAAATTTTGTTTACTGTTTAGATGAAAATTACAATAAACAATCCTTATGTTCGATTTACTCACTTCTTGAAAACGTAGATGAAAAAATAAGAGTTAGTCTCATTCATAAAAATCCTGAAAGCATATCTGGATTAGTAGAGAAAATATCTCAGCATCAAAATCTATCCTCCTTAAATATTAAAAAAAGAATAATGAAAAATACATATTACCCGAAACTTAGTGGTGCACATGTCTCTGAAGCAACATATTACAGGTTAAATATAGAAGAATATTTCCTTCAGGAAGAAATTATTATTTACCTAGATTCAGATGTTATTTTTATTGACAATCCAATAAATCTTTTTAAAAAGGAAATAAAAAATTTAATTAACTCTAAACAAATAATCGCTGCAAAAACCGAAAAAAGTCTTATTAGTCACGGTAAAAATATTCTTGGAATGTCTTCCATTAAATATTTCAATGCCGGGGTAATGGTTATTGACTTAAAAAAATGGCGAGGAAGTGACATTTCAGAAAAGCTCTACTCTTCCCTTCATAAACTTGGTGAGGATATAGTTTTTTGGGATCAAGATGTTCTAAATCATTACTTTGATGGAAGCTTTGAAGAACTTGACCCTAAACTAAATTATCAAGTCGAAATGAGCAAAAATAATATACATAAAAATGATATTTCTTCAATAGTGTTACTTCACTATTCTGGAAAATTCAAACCTTGGTCAGTTATGGGTGCAACTATTCAAGAAGCTGTTTTTTTTCAAAATTTATATAGAGAACTTTTCGATGAAAAATATTTTATATCTTATAACTATAAAGTGAATGCTTTAAAAGACTTTATCAGAGTACTTTTAAGCTTTAAGATATTTAGAATTAAATTTAAAATGAGTTTTATTGCAATAGTTTTAAAGTCTTTTTTTGGTGGACATGATTAATATATATTTTAATAAAAGCTACTTTGATAGAAAAAGAATCTTTTTAACGAAGAAAATTAAATATACAAAATTTTTAGTCCCCTATTACAATTTATGTTATAAATTTAACTATCCCGTAAATAATAACCTAATATATTCGGGTCCTCAAAAAAGAATAAACCATCTTATCAAAGCGTTTAGAAAAAGCTCTTTTACTTTCAACAAGGACCAATTTAATAACCACTATATTGTTCAATATGATGATTTTGGAAAAAATATACTAGAAAATATACTAAAAAATAATAAGAAATCACAAAAAATAATTATTGGACCCTTAATGGATATTAAATCTATGCGAGAACTTACGGAGATGACACAAAAATTTGATAATATAAAAATTCTTGTAGCTTCTGAAACCGGATTTAAAAATTTAACTGAAGAAATGGAAATGAAAGTAGATTTTTCAAATGTGTTGGTTATTCCAAGTGGTATTGAGTTTAAAAATAAAATAAACCATAAGAAAAGAAGTGGGTATAGCGATGCCCTCATTTACTTTAAAAAACGTCAGCCAGACGAACTTCAATTTATAAAAGATTTTTTGGATAAAAAAAGGATAAATTACAAATTAATTGAATATGGCAAATACAGCAATAATAAGTTAACTGATTACATAAACTCTTCAAAATTTGGAATACTTTTAAGTGGAACTGAATCACAGGGATTTGCTGTACAAGAAATGTTATCTAAGAATTTACCATTATATGTTTGGGATAAAAAGATTAATCACTACGGAGGCTACAACCTTAGCGGCACAAGTGTATCTATGTGGAATAAAAACTGTGGAGAAATAGTAAATGATAAAAAAGAATTTGAAGAAAATTTTGATTTCTTTTTTAATAATCTTAAAAACTACTCACCTTCAATTTTTGTAGAAAACAATTTAACCTATGAAAAATTTGAACAAAACTTAATAAATAACTTCAATAGTTTTTAAAAAACTAAAGAAATTTTTTTTAACAGATAGTATTAATCTATATTTACAACTAGGGTTTTATTATGAAAATTGCATATGGCTATATCTCAGGAAGAAAAGATAGGCTGAAAAATAACGAGTATCCAGAGGAAATGTTTTATGGCTACCACTATTTCCTTAAAAAATATGATTCAGTTGAAATAATAGAGTATGAGAAATCAAATCTTAAAATATTAGGGTGGATTGAAAAAATTGTTATTAAAATTACAAAATTACCAATACATTTTTCATACTTGACCAACATTAAGAATTTTAAAAAGATAATGAATTTAGACTATTTAATATTGACTAATGATAGATTATTATTTTCTCTACTTCCTCTTTTACTGCTTAGGAGAGTGCTTAAAGGGAAATTACAGTTAACTGTTTTTGCAATGAATATGTTTCAAGAAAAAGATTTAATAGAGATTAGCTTTATCAAAAAATTTATTATGATGAAATCTTATCATTTGGTAAACAATTATATTTTTCTCGGTAAAGGTGAGTCTGATCTAGCAATCAAGTTTTTTCAATCTTCAAAAAAAATTAATTTCATACCTTTTTATGTAGATGAGACTTTCTGGAACCACGATGAACATACTAAAAGAGAGGGTGTTTTATTTGTTGGCAACGACAGTAATCGTGAGTTCAATAAAGTTGTCGAAATTGCAAATAAATTACCGAATATACAATTTACAATAATCTCCAAACAACTAAAAAGAACTGATTTCAGTAATGATAATGTTCGGTTTATTAGAGGAAGTTGGGGAAATCAAGAAATTTCAGATAGCGAATTACGTAAAATATATTCTCAATCAAAGCTAGTTATAATCCCATTGAAAGAAAGTTTTCAACCGTCTGGTCAAAGTGTAACTTTACAAGCTATGGCACTGAAAACTCCGGTATTAATAACCTCTACAAAGGGCTTCTGGGATGTTGAAAATTTTAAAAATAATAAAAATATATTTTTTAACTATAAAAATTCGACTGAAAGCTGGCTTGAAATGATTCAACATCTTTACGAAAATATAGAACTACTCTCTGAAGTAACTGAAAATGCATATAAAGTCATCCATGAAAAGTACTCCAAAGAATCTTTTGAGAGAGAGTTAGTGAAAATAGTTGGGTTGTAAACTATTTAATATACTGTCTACCAGTTCCATGATTATTGTCATAGTAAATTAAAGGTTCGTCTATAAATATTGATTTTGTGAGTTGAAGTACTGCTTTCCAGCAGTCTAAATCTGCAGCAAATGGTAAGTTACGAAATCCTCCCATTTGATTTAGAAGGTTTGCTTCTATAATTACTGTAGAAGTAATTATAGGATTTGACCTTGCAAGGGTCTTAAAGTCCCAGTATTTAGGATACTGGTATTTTTTAAAATAATAATTTAAAGACTTACCGTACATAAGTTCCTTATTTTTTTTAAAGTAGTAGTCATATAGATACGATGGGTATCTTTGATTACTGTTAAACTTTCCCTCTCCAATAAACGCGTCACTGTTTGACATTTTAAATTCAGATTTTGAAAGTTTTTCTATTTGAAATTCAAGCTTGTGATCAAGCCAGATATCATCATCGTCTAAAAATGCAATATAGTCTCCTTCTGCAACATCAATTCCAAAGTTTCGAATTGAGCCTGGACCAAAACCGTGAATTAACTTTTGATTCTTTTCTAAATTAACTATTTTTTTATTCTTTTTAAATGAGTCTGTATAATATCTTTGATCATCTGAACCATCATTGACAATAACAATCTCAATATTTTTGTATGTTTGAGAGGCTACACTGTCTAGGGCATGTATTAAATATTCAAAACGATTGAATGTTGGTATTACAACTGAAACTTTAGGATTTTTTATCATTTAATACAATTGTAATAGTAAATAATTAAATATTTTATAATTGTTTTTAATGTATATTTATGATTTAAAATCTATAAAACTTAGTAGTCTGATCATTTACCACCACATAGGTCTCGGTGATATAGTCATTTGTAACGGATTAGTAAATTATATTTCAAATCTTGTTGAAAAAGTTTATCTTGTGGTCGACGAAAAGTTTAAAGATCAGGCTAAATATCTGTATTCTGATAATCCGTCTGTAGAAATACTAAGTGATAAACCTATCAGTGTTAATAATCTGAACAGTTTTGTTGAAAAATTATCAATAGAGAAAAAAACTGAAGTTTTACAAATTGGATGGGATAACTATAGTGGTAATTTTTTTCAGGTTCCTTTTTATAAGGCCTTTTATAAACAGCTAAAGCTTCCATATAGTTATTCATATAAATATTTTCGACTACCGACATCCAGTCAATTAGAAGACAAACTTTCTAATCATCTGGTGGAATCATACGAAATAGACTTTAATAAAAAAATTAAACTAATCCACAGTGAAGCTTCTGATGGAAGCTACGAATTAAACTTAAGAAATGAAAATTCAATCTATGTTACAAAACAGACAGATTTATATGGGAATATATTTCTCTACAGAGATGTTGTTAAAAAAGCTGACGAGATACATTGTATTAATAGTAGTTTTATACACTTTATTGATCGCATAGATACTGATGCTGACCTTTACTATCATAATGTAAGAGGATCTCTGCTAAAATTAAAAAAAGATTGGAATGTAATCAACTATGAAAATTAATGTAGAAATTTCATGTGGAGAGTTATTAGATAAATTAACAATTTTAGAGATTAAATCACAAAAAATAACTAATCAAAAAAAACTAGAGAATATAACAAAAGAGAAAAAACAATTAGAAGAATTTTCAGAATTGCTTAAAAAGGAAAGCGTGGAGTCTTATATTAGTTTTTATTCTGAGCTGTTAGAAGTAAATAAAAAATTATGGGATATTGAAGACAAAATTCGAATTTGTGAAAAAAATGAAGATTTTAGTTCAGAGTTTATAAGACTCGCTAGAAATGTCTATTTTACAAACGATTTAAGATTTGAAATAAAAAATAACATAAATATATTCTATAAATCTGGCTTTGTAGAGGAAAAACAATATGTTGACTATAAAGCTAAGAAATAACTTTTCTAAATGTATTTACAATTCTTTTTTGTAGGTTTTTATTTATATGGTTTCCCATCGGTAAATAGAGGCCGTTTTCACCAAGATTTACTGAAACATCAAGATTTTGACTAATATTTCTAAACTTTGAAGGCAGGGCATTTTGAAGGTGCAATGGGTAAAAGAAAGGCCTTGTCTCAATTCCATTTAACAACAAATCTTTAATTACCCTATCTCGAATACCTTTATTTTTTAAAAGTACTCCAAAAACCCAATAATGATTACTTACCCCTTTATATTCAATAGGTTGAAGTTGTACCATATCATCATTCAGACTAAGCAAGTCATGATAAATTTTTCCTTGTTGCTTTTTCTTTGTTATAATCTTATCTAGTTTTTTTATTTGTGATAATCCCAAAGAGGCTTGAAGTCCACCAAGTCGATAATTCCAGTATAGATTGTCGTGTTGAAATCGTTTTGTTGAAAAATCAAGATTTCTCATTTGTTTAACTCTTTTATATGTTGATTCTGAATCTGTTAGAACCATTCCACCTTCTCCAGTGGTCACGTGCTTGTTTGCATAGAAGCTAAAAGTCGAAATCAGACCGAAAGATCCACAACGTTTTTTATCAATAATTTGACCGTGTGCTTCTGCTGCGTCCTCAATTAAAATTATATTATTTTCTTTACAAAATTTAGATATTCTAATCGCATCACTTACAAGACCGAAAGTATGCACCATTAAAATTACTTTTGTTTTATTTGTTACAACTTTTTGAATATTTTCTAAAGACATATTCCAACTTATTTTGTCGACATCACAAAAAACTGGTGTCCCATTATTTCTGACAACACTTGCTAAACAAGAAATTATTGTATGTGAAGGAAGAACTACTTCATCTCCTTCCTTAAGTTCTAATGAAGCAAATGATAGATCTAGAGCGACACTTCCATTAGAAACAGCAATTCCATATTGTCTGTTATTTAAAGCAGCAAATTCATTTTCAAACTTGCTAACTACTGGAGAGGTACCTGATATATTTTTATTTGATATTGATCGAAATACACTCCACCTATCGCGAAAACCTATAAACGGCTCAAAAACCGGAATAAATTTAGAATCTGACTTTGTCTGTTTTTTCGTCATATGGCCCCTGTTTAACTTCAACAAATTTACAATCTTCAATTATTTTAATTCCATGTCCACCGTCGATTAAAATCCCTATGTCGCCCTCATTTAATTCAAAAGAATCTACAAATTCATGATTCTTATCATAAATATCCACTTCGAGCGTACCTGACTGTACAACAATTACTTCGGAAGTAGTGTTGATTGATCTTTTCTGATTTGGGTGATAATGCCTAAGTATTATATCTTCTTTTTGTAACATAAAGTTAGCCACCTGAAGTTCTTCATCATTTTTTGTATGAAAGTTTTTTTCAACTTTATGTTGATTACTTATTATTGACTTTGCCAATATATTGCCATTTTTATCTTTTATATCCATTTAAATCTTTCCTGCAATTATAACCAGCTTTAATGTATGGTAATCCTCTTTTAATTAGTTTTAAAATATTTGGTGCTGTTTTTGATTCACCAAATACTCTCGTTTCACATATATAACCTATTTCTTTTATAGAAACCTTTTTTTTAAAAAGATCTGTTATCAAATATAGAAAATATTCTCCGTAAACTTTATTTATAAATACATCATAATCAATATAATCTTTTCTAATAGAAATAAATCCACTAGTAATATCTTTAACTCTTGTTGGCATTAGTAAAACTAACAACTTGTTAAATATTATTGAGAGAATTAACCCCAATACTGAATCTTTTGATTTTGCAACATTGAGCATTGCAGAGAAGATGCTTGTTTTTACTTCACTAGATATTCCTTTATACCCCCCTCCTTTTACAAACCTAGAACCAATAATTACTTGTTGCTTATTAGCTATCTGTGTCTCAATCAATTCTAAAATTGTATTTGCGGGCATCGAACCATCTGCGTCTAACCATATAATATATTCATTTTGTGCAAGCTTTATTCCATCAGATATAGAATCGCTAAGAGATCTATTTTCTGATCTAATAATAATTTGTAAGTTTTTGTTGACTTTTATTAACTCGTTAACCACCTCATGGGTATCATCTTCGGAGTTATCATCGACGACAATGACTTCAAAGTCAAACTTTGATTTTTGTGAACTTTCATTTAATACCGTATATATTTCTGGAATTAAAAAATGCAAATTCTGCGATTCATTCAAAGTAGGAAGAATTATTGAAAAATTTATTTGTGTTTTTTTCATCGTTAAAACTATTCTAGAATGATTTATTTTTTTAATTTTATAAAAAGC
>MDSV01236222.1_pt1 | contig 10273 bp, 12 predicted proteins | sample 810851 | NCBI WGS metagenome assembly MDSV01 (sample SAMN05326640, study PRJNA326480) | marine metagenome | isolation source: seawater | place: Atlantic Ocean: North East | collected 2012
AGCTGCAAATCAAGCTAAGAAAGCAGAGAAAGAGCTTGAGAAACAACGCAAGACTGAAGAACGTGCAGCTAAAAAAGCTGCAAATGAAGCCAAAAAAGCTGCAAATCAAGCTAAGAAAGCAGAGAAAGAGCTTGAGAAACAACGCAAGACTGAAGAACGTGCAGCTAAAAAAGCTGCGAATAAAGCTAAAAAAACAGAGAAAAATGTCGAAAAAATTATAGAAAATGCAGAGAACAACTCGTTAATGCTTACAGAACAAATAAATGAAATCAATGAAATGTACTCTCAAGAAATGAAAAAAGAAACAATACAAGAAGAGAAAGTTATCAGCTCAGAAAAAATACATAAACATGTAGAAAAACACGAAGAATGCGAAGAAGAGGAAGAAGAGGAAGAAGACCCCAACTGCAAAGTCGTGAGGCCTGCGGAAATCCAAGAGCGACTTGAAGCAATGAAAAAAGTCGTCCTCACTGCTCGGGCCAATCTTGCAGCATTTGAAAGCGCATACAATGAACTGTCCGAGCTTCTTGGTAGCGAATCACAAGTATAGAGAGAGAGAGATAGAGAGAGAGAGAGAGATAGAGAGAGAGAGAGTGCGCGCGAAATTTTGTTAGAATTTGTTTAGATCCTTTTTTTATCTCCACAATAAAATTGAAACATAAAGCCATATAGTGACATATGTATCACCACTCAACCATGTCACAACAACTAAATTCCTGTTTTCCAGATCGCAACTGTATTTTTGAACCATCTGCGGTTACTTTGTCTGCGTATGAATGGGGACATACAAATTTACAACAACTTCAAGAACACGGAAATATCATTCGTCATACGCAAAATGAATGGCCTACATTATGGAGAGACGTCATCGAGAATATGCTTACGGAAACAGATCGGTGCAAAGAAATTAAAGAATGTTTCGGAATTGCGCCATGCGATCACGAGCAGTGGGACCTTTCTTTAAATTATATACCCATTACTACTCTTATAATTAAAAATAAATATTCAGGAGACACACGACATGAAAATGGATCTTACATAGAAACAGATGACAGCAATTTTCCTTCATCCAGCTAATTCGTTCCACTGAATTTAATTTAGTTTCATTTTTCAAAGTAAGAAATGAGTGTGTTTAAAAAAAAATTGAAAGCTCTTTGTATGTAAATGCAAGAAGCATCAAACCATCCTTAAGAACTAGATTCTTAGCAAACAACAATGATTTCGCGCGAAATTCTCGAACAGTTGAAGGTCCCTGCCTTGAAGGAGACGTGCCGAGGCTACAACCTCACTGTTTCAGGTAAAAAGGCCGAACTATTTGAACGCATCATCGCGCATCAGGAAAAACTCCAGCATGAGAAAGTCGAGCAGAAGCAGCGCCTAGCGTACGGCGCCGAAGTACCGATCCTGATCGACGGAACGCCGGATAGCGAATTTGAAAATGTTATGGAAAAATACATTGAATGGAGCAACACTACTTTCTGGAATATTTCCAAGTTGGCTAAAAATGGCGTTTCATTCGAGAAAGTCGACATCCGGGAAATTCGTGCAGCGTTCAAGAATTACGATCCCGCAGCATCGACCCTACGTGCAGACCACTTAATCCCAGTTCCACAGACCAAAGCCGAGATATTTCTCGAGATGTTCTTCGATAAGCTTGGTGGCGAGTGGGAAATGTTCTGCGAATGTTCCGACGAGCGCGGTGAAGAAGAATTCAATGAATTTTATCAAATTCAATTTACCAAACACATGAAGAGAGAGAAATTGTAATAGAGTGACAAGATAAGTGAGTGGGGGTTAGGGGGGGGGTGTTATTGTTTTGAATATAGTACTTTTTTTATTTGAAAAACTGAAGTGAGAATACATAAATATTAGAAAAAAGGTTATCTAAGGCTAATACAAAGATTTCTTATTTAGACAAACTATCTTGATGAAACTCAGAATCCGGACTGGAGAGAAAACCTTCAAGAGTTTTAAAGATAGCGCCAATCCCGCCGATCTTTGTAAACCGGTGGCTTTATTTCACGAATTTCGTATAAGTGTGCGGATTTTTCATGTTGCCACTCTATCGACTTAAGATCGTAGTCCGGAATTTCACCGGGACCTTCGGGGTATTTGGCATTAAGTTTTACAAGAAGATAATTACTTTCACTCCAAACAACATCAAATGTGTATGGACTTTGTTTTATAATCGAACTAGTCAAGCGGGTAATGTTTCGTGGAAGCAACATTGTATGGTTACATCTCATATAACCATTATTCTTATTTCAATTTTTTTGTATTATATATGTAATTGTAACAATGACCCTACAAGCAACATTTTCTGATATTAAAATAGATTCCATTATATTACATATTTTAAATGAATATAACTTTACTCCATTAACCGTATTATTTACTGATCATCTCAAAAAAAAACACTCAAAAAAACGTTTAATACTTATTCATTTTTTATTGAAAGCTTATACTATTAATAATTTTTATAATGATACCTTTTTTTATATCATGATTAAAAAATATATTTATAGTTATCCAAATAATTTATTAAAAACATATTTATGGTATTAAAATTGAATATATATATATTTATAATTTATTATGTATAAAAATGAATTACAACGAAAATGCGGTTTTTCCGGTTGAGGAATTACAAAATAAATATATTCCTGATGATTTTTATCATCTATGGAGTATCCTTGCAGTAAATCCTGAAAAATCTGTTAAAATGAAAAGTATTTTAACAGATTTAAAAATGATAAAAGGTCTTTATCCTAGTGAAATTAAAAAAATATCTTTTGGTGTTTTTCATATTATCAATGATACATTGAGTAAAACAAAAGAAAATCTTACGTATTTCAATGATATTTACTATTATGATTTTCTAGCTTATTGTTATTTAAAATATGGACTGGATGGAATAATTGTAATAAAAAAAAATACTTGTATTAAATGTGATGAAAGTTTTGAATATGTTGGTAATTTTGAGGGGAAAGACTTTCAGCTAATAAATGGAAAAATAAGTAATACATGTGTTAAATACAATACAATGCATGATATTCGTTTTAATGTTATGCAAGGGTATTCGATTATGTATTGTGGTAAATGCGGATTCTATAAGAAATTAAGTGTTCATACAATTGACAACCAAAATGATACATTAGGATTGTGTACATCTATTGTAAAACAACATACTTTTACAATAAAAAGAATTATAAGATGTCCGTATGAGGATTATCCTGATGAAGATAATTGGATAACAGAATAAGTAAACGACAGCTGCAGGATTTGCCTACGCGGGCAACGCCCAGCGGATTTCAAATGCACACCTCCTTAACTAGTCGGACAAAGTGTCATTTTAAAAAAGCCTTTGCAGAGAATTGATATCAGGACCCCCCTTGCTTACAAGGCAAGTGCTCTACCACTTAGCTATAAGGCACAATTCCCATGCCGGGACTCGAACCCGGGTCAATCGGGTGAAAGCCGACTATCCTAACCACCTAGACTACATGGGAATGTAATATTTTAATAAAAAAGTTATAACTAATACGCACCGGTAGGTTTCGATCCTACGACCTTTAGGTTATGAGCCTAACGCGCTTCCCCTGCGCCACAGTGCGATGGTAGGTCTAAACATAATGTTTGACAAATTTTTTTTGGCGCTTATATTTGGCAAAGCGCAAGTGCCATAGTCCTAGACGGGATTCGAACCCGCAACCTTCTGATTAGAAGTCAGACGCGCTATCCATTGCGCCACAAGGACAAAAAAAATCTAGATATTAACTAAACAAAATACCCCACCCATTCTCTCAATCTCTTTCTTTCTTTCTTATTCGTTGACATAGACTTCAAGTTCATTCATCTTACTCTTTCGAGCATGACCGCGCGCGCGTCGTCGTTTCTCACGGTAGTCACGCTCGTAAGATAACTTTGCTTTAGATGAGAATTCGTAATTAGCTTTCAGTGAATTGACACCTGCTTTATTTGCATCCTCAAAACTCATCTTTGAATTCCATTTCTCACTCGGTATAAAGTTGCATTGTTGTCTACGCGTCTTCAAGGATCCCCAATTCCATTCTATTAATCGACGATGTCCATGTTGATGTCTTGCTAATGGTGCTTGATGTTCCAAATACTGTTCAATATTATGAATACCCATTGTATGAGCTTATATGCTAATGTCTTTATTATAAAATGTATCTTATTGTTTCAATTTTTTTTTTAATACACTCATTTCTTACTTAATAAATGTTTTTGTCTTTATACTTTTTTAAAATTTAAATGTCCTCTTGATTACTATCGTGATAGTCTATATGGAAATATGATCCACAGAACAATATTACTAGACAAATGATTGTTTTTAATTCCATTTTTAAATAATGAATATTTTAAAACTGTAAGTAAGAAATGAGTGTATATAAAAAAAATTGATCTTCAGCGTTTTCTAAAAGTTTCAGTATCAACTATACTTTGTCATATAATCACAACATGTCTTCCTCTAAGATCGAACGCATCCTTCGCCAAGAGGCCTTGGAACTAGCAAACCTTGAACGCCGTCAGAACAAGGCCGCGTGGTTGAGGCGTCAGAGTATCAAGCGAAACGGCGGTAGTCTCTCTGTTCATGTGAAGACTGAAATGAACGCAGAGCGCATCGCCGACGCAAAGGCTGCTGAAGAAAGTGGAAACTGGGTTAGTATCGTGAACGGCGTAAAGTGTGATGCTTCGTCTGGAAAGAACCGCCGCCGCCGCCGTGTAAAGCAATCTACCACTGGATCGTCTAACAAGAATGACACTGCAGTAAGTAAGTCCGGGTTCGCCGCACTCAACTTTGACAGCGATTCTGATAATGATATCAGTGAACCACTTTCTGCGCCGACCTCATCGATGTCTCTTATGCGCACCACCAGCGCTGCACCAGTTGCGAGCACATGGTCTTCAATTGCGAAGATTTCTCAACAACAAGACAATGTCTTGCAGAAGTGGGAGCGCATCCCTGGTTCAAGCATGACCGACGTACCAACAGATTCCAAGATAAGTGATTTTGTAAAAGTAGCAGCGACTACTCGCACACCGTTCCATAGCCCCGTGCATACTACACTGAAGTCAGTCGACGCATGGGATGACAGCGACGACGAAGAAAATGAGACTAACAATAAAAAAAATGTTCGTCGTGTATTCAACTGGGCTGACGAATGCGAGACAGATAGCGACGAAGAATAAATAGAGAGACGGGTTGGGTTGGTTTAGGTTTTATATTTAGAACAATACTTTTTTAACTTTAAATATCCTAATATATTTTTCCATTTCTCAATACTTTTTTACATATAGCACTTTGTTTTACACCATAGCACGCTTTTTTAATTAGTATAACATCTTGTTCTATATTGAAATCATCTTGACTAGCTAAAATATCACGATATTTTGATACCGTTAAATGATTATAATTTGATAGACTTTTTAAACAAGAAATAAAACTGTGTTTGCTTTTACCTAAATTAACTCCTATACCATTATCTTTTACTATTTTTTTTTGATTTTTACGAAATTTTTCCATTGCGAATACAATTGTCTTGAGTTGAGATATATAGCTATCATTATTTATTTGTAATTCATAACATGCTTGATCATACAACTCTACTACTTCTTTAAGATCGATTATTTGTTCTGCATAAAATTTTTCTAGCTCTTTTATATTGGTTGATAAATTAGAAGGAATAATTGTAAAATCATAAATAAATATTTTTTTTTTATTTCCGGTGTTGCCGGGCATTTCAAAGGCGGGAATTCTATTTGCTTTCATCGTGATGATAAATGTTTTATCATATAATTTTTAAAATCAATTTTATTACTTAAATAGCGATAAAATAAATATCAATATAACGGATATAAATATAATTATATAAATAAACCAATGCGGACCCGTTCTCTGATTTTTTGGCTTTTTAGCGCTAGTAGTTTACATTATTTATTTTCATTACCACCAGGTAGATTACCAAATGGTAAACTAAGAACGTATAGATCATCTATACCACCTTCAAAAGATTTATATAAAATAAGCTCTGCACAGGCTTCTCTTATAAGCAAAAACTGGCTTCAAAACATCGTGGTTACTATATTTCAACAACAACGCAATAATTTAGAGAAAAAAATTAAAAATAAAAAAAATAATCAAGAAAATAAAATTATTTCCTCTGGTTTATTTGAATTAGAAGATGCGCACATAGTAACAAGTATAAATCAATTAGAAGGATACATCAATACTCACAGATCTGAAAAAGATATTTATATGTGCTGGAAACCTAGATCAAATGAAGGAATTCAAAGCGTATTATTTATTATTGTAGCTGAAATTGATAAAGAAAATAAAAAATTTATAATTAAACAACTTGTGCCCTCACCTACTTGGACACCAGAACAAATAGAAAGTAATCAATTAAAACTAGCATTAATAGATATGAATGATATTAATAATTGCACTGAACTTGATATGAATTATTTATATCAACATGATTTAAGATATAGATTAGCGTGGGCGACATGGAATCTTGGTTTAGACAAAAATATTAAATCTAGAGATGTATATAATGACAATAATAATGATATAATGAAAGTAAATATAGATGAAGACGACATAAGTCCTTCCGATACGGAGAATAGCGTATAAATTTTCATAGTTATATAATAATATTTATAAATATGAAATATTTAGGTGGCAAACAGCGTTTAGGAAAACATTTATCTCCTTTTTTACATAGCGTATGGAATCATTATGTTTTCAACACAGGTAAAAACATGATAAAACCAGACGGTTATATTGAACCTTTCTGTGGTTCCCTGGGTGTATTTAAACATATGACAGATCTCGAAGATATGGGCGCCAATTCTATCATAGCAAATGACTATCACCCCGATCTCATTGAAATGTGGAAGGAAGTACAAAACGAAACCTTTGAATTTCCTAGCTCGATTAGTGAAGAGGAATTTTTAAAAGCCAAAAAATTATCTTCTCCAAACGCATATAAAGCCTTTGTTGGATTTGGAATGAGTTTCGGCGGTAGATTTTTTGGAGCCTATTCACAGAAATATTTAGGTGATAAAAAAGAAGACTTTTGCAAAGAAATGGTAAACAGTCTAAAAAGAACTCAACCGCTTATTAAAAGAAAAGCCGTACGTTTTACCAATAAAAACTATCAATCATTAGATCCAAAAAACAAATTTATATACTGTGATCCTCCTTATAAGCAAGCAAAGTATCCAATTAAATATAGACGAGACGTCAAATACTATGACGTATTTGACACCGACGAATTTTGGGAAATCATGAGGAAATGGTCTCAAGATAATATTGTGCTAATTTCAGAAATGGATGCACCTCAAGATTTTGTAGAAGTCTGGAATATGGAAAGATATCGAAGTGCCGCACAAAGTAACAAAACAAGATATTGTGAAAAAAGTGAAACACCCAGCGAGACAAGAAAAATAGAAAAAGTTTTTATATATCATTCTAGAGTAAACGAAATCAAAAAGCTGTTGATTTAATTTTTAATAATCAAAATAACACCGGTGCGACGCGTTTTCTTTTTTGCTATTATCTTTCTCTCTTGTACATGTTTTGTGTAATCTAGACACACAGCAATATGAGCCATGTGCCCTGTTGGTCTAAGTTTCTTCGCGCATATCACACATTCGCCATTGTCGTTGGTACAGGCTGATAAAGTCCATTTTTCATGCTTTGTCGCAATATGACACGCAACAGTTATTTTTTGGGCAGCCGTGTAACTGCATTGGTTACACGAAAAACGATGTGCTTCATGACGATTTCTATTGTGATGGTTCAATGCACTTCTACTTGTAAAACCCGTTTTACAATATCCGCACGTGTATGTAAGGTTTGTGTAACCTGCCTCTATGGCGTGATGCTGCTTAACGTGTTCTTGAAATGTCGACTTCAGCATATTTCTGTTGACATAACCACAATATTCAAAGGGACATTTTCCGCCATCCAGCATTTTAATTCCATGACGATTAATTTGTCTTCTTTTTGAAGTTATTTCTCTGATAATGTCATTGGTTTTCAGTGAAGGATATAGCGTATTCATGGCAAATGTTCGGGTTGATTACATTACAATTTTTTTTGATAGATAGTTCAATTTTTTTTTGTTATGCTAAAAAGTATATCCAATTTACTTCAATAGACTAGTAGAATTGCAATGAGTTGCCAAAAGAAAATGTTGTCTTTTGGATTATTATAATTTTAAAATATTATTGAAAATTTTGAATTCTTACTTATCATCCTATTAAATTTGTCAGGACCACAACTCAGAACTATCGTTTCTTTATTACATTTATTTATATAATCTCTTATGTCATTATCTAAAAGTCTTCCTGATACTGAAGTATAATGATATAATACTTTATTTAAGCTATTCAAATAATCTGATATAAAAACACATTCTTTCTTCCTATCCGAATGAATTATTTGATATGATTGACCTACTTCTTGCATTATTTTTGCCATTGCATATATTGGTGTCACACCACTACCCGCAGTAAACATTAGAAAATGCTTACTATTATCTAATGGAATCTTTTCTTCTGGTGTATAAAATATATTATTATAAATATATTTACTACCTACTGGTCCGCTTAAGCATAAGGTGTCATTTTTTTTTAAATTTGTTATATACTCGCTTATTTTATTTGGATAACGTTTTATTGCTAATGTTATTAGGCTTTGATTTCCTATGTTATCTATTTTAATAGGTGTATATCTACGATGTTCTTGACCATTTTTAGAAATTATTATGTGTTGACCCGGATACATGTAAAGTTTTGTTCTGGTTTTTATTTTTAATAGATACTCATTATCATATATTTTTTTTATATCTAATATACGGTTATTTGGATCATTTTTATTACCGTCATTAATAGTAAATTTATCACTCGACCATATAATTGTTAACATCGTAAATATACTTGCCAGCACAAAATATATATTTTTAAAACAATCATTTTTCTCTTTTATTTCTATAATTATTTTATAAAAACATATTATACCCCATATATAATATTTACTTATATTATTACAACGCAATATATATGATATTAATGCAAATACTATAGGATATACCCTTTCTTTTCTTTCTGGTAATAATTTTATTGAATTACTCCATACTATCAAAGGGTATATTAGAGTTACTGTGTAAAGATTATGATATGTGTATGGTGAAATAAGTTGTTTTCGACATAATGTCATAAATAACGCAGCACCTTGAATACCTAGTAAAGTTGACAGAGGCATAAACTCTCTTTCATCTAGACATAATGCTGTAGCACCAAATTGGGTCCACGAATAAAACATTTTTTGATACCGCTGTCTCTTTTGAGAACACTCACTCCAATAAGGCATTGATGCTGTTGTTCTATAATTATCTGATTTATGTGTAAATTTTTTTGTTATCCAATCTGCTATAATTAACGTTAAATTTACTATTATTACTTGAATACACTTCATTATCACCGGCTTATCTTGTAACCATATAATAGCTAAATTACATGCTACACCTCTCAATGCAAAACATATACTATGAGCACGAAACATCGTATGAATTGCTGGGATATTTCCATCTGAAATATTCGGAACATTAAACTGCAAACTACTTATACTTAAAAATGAATGAATTAAAGAAGGAACCGAACGTAGCATTTTTGATTGATTTTTATAAATATTACAATATTTTTCAGGTAATGATAATAGAACCGTCATACAAATTATATGTAATAAAGAAAATAAACCTAATATTTTATGAATATTAGCATAATCCTCTCTAGTAAATAATTTACGAATTATCCTATTTTGTTTTAATATTGATTTTGATTTACTACATTCATAATAATTTTCTTTTTTCCCTATTATTTGTTTTTCTAATATTTTATACGCTTTTGATGAATGACCTATCTCCTCAAATTCTTTACCTATATCTTTCCCATTATGGTGCTCTAGTATTTCTTTACCACCCGGATGAATATGTTTATATTCGGTTAAGTCTAATACGTTTCCTTTCCATGTTACTATTAATTTTTCTTTACTTAAATTTTTTATTCTCTCTTCTGAAAGTTTTAACATATATATATATATGTATATATATGTATATATATATATATGTATATATATGTATATATGTATGTGTATGCATATGTATGCATGTATGTATGTATGTATAAGTATATGTATGTATGAGTATATATACATAACTCCGTTCACCTATCGCCAGTGCAT
>MDSV01243189.1_pt1 | contig 10273 bp, 9 predicted proteins | sample 810851 | NCBI WGS metagenome assembly MDSV01 (sample SAMN05326640, study PRJNA326480) | marine metagenome | isolation source: seawater | place: Atlantic Ocean: North East | collected 2012
GGTAAAGAAAGTAAAAGCGCCTAAACCTTTAGTTAAAAAATAAAATCATGGAAACAGAAATCAGTCCTATTCAGTTGGTGCTGGCGCTCCCGTCGCTAGTGTGTCTCATTATTGCTTGGGTAGCCATGTTTCAGCAAGGCAAAACAGGGCTCGGTATTGCATGTATTCTTCTGACTTTCCTATGCGGCATAGGTGGACTTATTACCTTTATTTGGGGTTGGATGAGTAATAATGTTAATATCAAAGTAATGATCGCTTGGACTTTGCTTATAATTGTAAGTACGGTGGTAAGCGTAACAGGAATGTAAATTCTTGGCCCCGATGGCCGAATGGATAAGGCGACAGCCTTCTAAGCTGTAGACTCTAGGTTCAAGTCCTAGTCGGGGTACCATTTTGAATCTTTTCACTACCTTACTTGTAAATTATTGGCGGCAAAGATTTAAAAATCTATTTTTTAAACAGCAGTGTAATTGTAAAGTATGTGCGAATGCTCGAAATGTAAAAAAGAATTCGAAGAAACAGAGTTGACTTGGGTTCAGAAAGATGGTAAGCTCCACCTGCTTTGTAAAAAATGTTACGAGCAAATCTTTAAATAAAATATTATGTTTATAGAACTAACTGAAATGGTTCCTGAAGGAATCGGAAGAATTAGCAATCCAGAAAGAAATGTAGTAGTAAATACTTCAAAAATACAAACATTTTATTCCGACTCTTCAGGCAGAACTATCATAGAGTTGCGTAGAAATTCGATTAGGGTCAAAGAGACTTACGAAGAAATAAAAAATATTTTGATAGAAATAAGCTAGACTCTTTCTGTATTCATTCTTATCTCTCTACCATCGGGGTTGATCATTTTAGTAACATAATAATCAACTCCGTCTATCGTTTCTACGACGGTAAATATCGCAGACCTGTTAGCGCCCACTTCCGGAGCAGCTCTTCCGCTTACAACATTAAATTGAACAGTAGGAGCATCGTGTATAACGGTAAATCTATTGCTCGCTGTCTGCTGGTCGGTTTGTACGCCTTTGACTGTTATAGTAGCGTCTTGACCTTCAGAAATAGTAAACTTGGGAACTATAGCCGCTATTCCAGAATCAGAGTTTATAGTAAATGAAGCATTCCCCGAGGCGCCTACAGTAGTGAAAACTACCTCAGAAGTGTCACTAAAGCCAGAGCCTACTAAATTTACAGTTGAGCCAGTTATGCCCTCCAAAGGAGAAAAAGACGTAATTGAAACTGGCCGAATAAGCTCTATTTGGCCGCCAGATATTTGACTTGTAGCAGTTCCTCTTGGGCCATCTACAACCAGAAACCCTGAACCTACTTCCAAACTGCTAAAAGGAGCGGAAAATCTAATTAGCTTATTAGTTACGTTTACAAAATCAGAAGTGCCAGTTATAGTCCCTGCGCCCGATCCAGAAATGAATACGCCAGTAACAGGCTTTAAATTATCTCCGCTAATAAAGCCGGATATATTGCTGTTGAATTTAGTTCCAGTTGATATACCAGATATAACAGGAGATGGGTATACTATGTTGTAAAAATCACTAGTGACTATCTTATTTATATTTTCGTTTGTCTTTGAATTAGAAAAATCATATCCTTCTGCTGAGTAGTCTTCCCAAGTATTTAATATAAAAAATTGACCGCTACCAGTAAACTCTTCACCGATATCTAGCTTGAAAACAGATAAATTCTTGCCATCTTCTCCACTAATTTTTTCATAAGATTTTATATCGTAGAAAGTGTTTTTACCTTCACCTGTAATGCCTATCACATTTTCTCCAGACTTAAACGCACCTATAGAGTTTATACCTGTAATCTCTATTTCTTGATTTAAATTCAAGCTAAGAGAGCTGTCTCCACTTACGCCAGACACAGTTGCCAAAGGAAAGAAACTGCTTTCAGTTGTTAAGAGAGAATCATTATTTGATCCAGTAATTAAAATTTTGGAAGAAACTATCTCTCTTGGTATGCGCGTATTGAAGGAGAATATGTCGCCGGTTATGTTCGAGCTAGAGCCCTGCGTGCCGGACACAGTTGACCCAAATTCGTTTTGAAAAGAAGCATTTAGTCCAGAAAAGAAGGATCCGCTAAAAGTTACCTGTTCATCAAAAGTAGCATATACCTCTGAGTCTCCCGATATTTTGGCTATGTTAAAATTTTGTGTGCCTGTTGCGACTCTTGCGAACCTGTCAGACACTCTTAAATTTCCTGAGAAAGCATTTTGGGGCAAATCTAAAAATATTGCGTTGGGACTTTTCGAGGCAAAAGTAGACTGATATACGTCTTGCCCAAGATTATCAAAAAATATTACTTCATTTACCAGATTTAAATTTGTTCCAAGCACAGAGAGTCTTTGCCCTTCTGAAAACACCGAGTAAGTCAAAGGAGACTTTCGATCTGGCGAAAGTCCTGTCACTTGGGGAATGTCAGGCACTAAGGAGAACTTTTTATTTGAAAACTTATTCCCCCCACTTGTCGCAACTTGGAAAAAGTCAGAAGTAGCACCAGAAGGAACTTTAAAAGACGCGCCTGTAGTCGTTAAAGATGTTAAATCCGAAACAGCTTTACCACCCAAAGTTATACCATCGTTTTTAAATCCGCTGAAAAATCCGCTTGCTTTCACAGTTTCTCCAGCAGTTCCAGACAATGGAGTAAATCCGCTAAATATAGGCTCTTTGAACACTGAAATAGCTTGAGACAAATTGCTGACTCCACCAATATTTTCTACTTGTACAACAATTCCTGTTGTCTTGAATGACTCTGGATAATTAAAATTTGTCTTAACATAACTAGCATTGTCAGAACCAACTAAGGACCCAACTACTTTAGTCGAGCCTAAATCACCGCTTGTAACAGAGTCTATAAAATTAATTTTAGAATCTTCAAATAGGTTTAACCCAGTGATAGAACCTGTTAGGGCTGGCTCTTTGGGCGTGTTTGGATCTCCCAAAACGCTTTCTATAACAGGTTTACCAACTACATAAAATCCACTTTTCAAAGTATTTGAAGTGCCAAAATCGCCACTTAATTTTACATCTACATGCAAAGAAGCTTGTCCGCTAGAGTAGCCCGACTGGAACCCAGTAGGAATCTTAACTTCTAATTTGTCTTTTTGCTTACTAGATACTATACCAGACCCAGTAATTGTATAACTCACTGCGGAATCAGATGTACTGGTAAAGTTTACTCCAGTTATACTTATTAAATTTTTACCTGTTATATTTACCCTACTTCCAGTTATTCCGTAAGATGGGCTCACGCCTGATATACTTGGCACTTTTCCACTTACATATATATATTTTCCCCCGCTGTACAAAGAACCTAAATCGCTATAAAGAGAAACTAAATTTAATCCTGTTTTTACATTATTAGGGACTTCTCCGGTTATTAAATTAGGCCCAAGCAATTTAAATTTGTTGGTATCTACTCCACCAAATCTAACTTTTACAAAGTCTCCACTTTCGTAAGATAATGTTCCGCTGAAAAAGTTGCTGCCATTTATAGTAGCAGTTCCTTTGCCAAAAACTCCGGAGGGAGTTACAGAATCTATTACAACGTCATGATTAAACCTACTTTCAGGATTTTCTCCAGTAACATACTCATTAGTCTGAGTCAGCAATATTAAATTTCCTCTTGTCGCGCCTGTCGGAACTGTAACCTGAAGAGAATCGTTGGTAACGTTTATGGGTGATATTAAAGAATCTATTCCATTAAACTGTACAGATTGAACGCTCGTCAAAGAACTTCCATTTACAGTTAAGATTTCGCCTGCTCTTAAGCTTTTAAGGCTTAAAGATTTTATTTGAGGTCTGGAGGAGAAATAATCAGAAAAAGTGGCGGTATTGTAAGTAGTTCCCAAATCTCCACTTCTAAGAGAGGAGTGGATCTGTATTCTTGAATGTCCTGCATTTTTAGGCACAGAAGCTTCTATATTAGTTGGCGACAATACGTTGAACGAAGCTTCTTCGGTGCCAAATCTAACATTTGTAATTTTATAAAAGTTAGATCCATTTATAGAAACTAAGTCATTTACTTTTCCTCTAGAAGGAGCAAAAGAAGTTAGGCTTATCTTATCAGCCTCTTTTAGTCTAACTATTTGTTCTCCTAAGCTCACGCTAGACCCATCGCTATCTATCACAAACACCTCAGAGGTGCTTATGTCAGGAGGTAAGGCTCCACTTATGCCAGTTGTGCCTTGTATAATTAAAAGGTCAGAGCTTATATTAACGTCTCCCCACTTAACTCTATCTGTTGTTTCTAAGTCGGAGCCGCTTATAAAGAAGCCTGAGTTTGGATTATATATTTCTGGCATTTTAGTAGTTTAGTGGTATTGTTATTGGATTATAGTCATCTCCCGCTCCTTGGAATATTGGCCTAGCCGTAGACTTTATGCCTAATATCTTTGTCTCTGAAGTGTGGTTATTAGTTACTATTGCTAGCTGGTGACTAACTCTTGACCCAACTGAAGCCTGCATAGCTCTAGACTGCAAAGTTCCAAAGCAGGTAAAGTTTTCCACATTAGTTGAATCGTTATGTTTTGATAAATTTATTTTAAAGTTTGCTGTTATACCATTGTAAGGCATATATCCTGTAGGGTTATCTACTTGAATACCCATTGAAACACTTTTCTTACCAAAATATACTCTGTCTGGAACAGTATTGCCTGCTGAATAAACTGGATTTATTTCAGATGTATAGTTATAGCTTGCATTTAAAAAATCGTTTATCTCTCCTAGTTCGCTAGAAGATGTGTTTACGAAAGTTATGTTTTTACAGTTTAGTATTTCTTCCTTTGGTATATCTTCTTCAGTTTGAACGAACTCACCTTGTAGGTCATCAAAAAATACAACTGTTGAATTTGCTATTACTGGAGAATTTGGCTCAAATTCTATTGAGTAGCTTTGTAGATATCCGCTTGTGAAAGTTAGCCCGCCAAAACTTCCTGTTATTATTTGGCCTTGGTTGCTTCTGCCGTCTCTTCCTATTAACTCTCCTTGTGATCCTATGAAGTTTTTTATAGTATCTAAATCTCCAGTTAAGTAATGCGAAAAACTTATTGTTGAACCAACGCCATTTGAAGCAACATAATTTTTCGAATGCCTTTGGCCAGCGTCATATTTTGGGTCTATGGATGTAGCTATATCTAGAGAACATTGAGTAGCCAAAATATCTACTTCATTTAAAGACAGCTTTATGTTTTTAGCGGCAAAAATCATTAATAAAAACTCCTTATTGTTTTTTCTGTTTGAGCTATATCGCCAGCAGATGCATCAATTTGAATATTAGTTAATACAGGATTAGTCATGTCTATAGACATAGCATTATTATTATCTAAGCTTTTTATATTAAGCTTAAAGTCTTCTGACTTACCAGTAAAGTTTATACCGGTTTCATGGACGTTTTCGCTTATTCTAGTTTCTTCAGAGGCAGAATGATATAAAAAAGATGAAGGAAATTCTCGCCCTAATTTATACACAGGCTCATATTCAAAGTTGATAGAATAGTCTATGTTGGATATCACTCCAGTTTCGTCCCTACTTGTTATAGTAGCGGGTGATCCAGCCGACATAAAAGCGGAATAGGCCGAATGCCCAACGCTTGAAGCTAAAGATGAATTATCAGTATTACTAATAGCCTGAGAAGATAGTTCCCCAGAAATAGGAATATCTTGGCCGGAACCGAATAGTTCAAAATTTACGCTGCATTGCACAGGAGAGTAGGGAGAAACGGACACGCTATAAGAAGTGAGAAGACCTTCCCCGCTTATGCCCCCGAATTTAATTGATATTCCAGAGCTTTGCGGCTTTTTGGAACTTTTCAACCCATTCGCTACGTGATTTATAATATTAAAATCGCCTCTGGATTTTACTCTGTTAATATAGCCAGACAACACTGGCGTATAAGAAAAAGACAGGCTAGCGGTCCTTGCTCCTTGTGGAGTTTGTTCTGCTGCTCCTTTTTTGCCTATTGCGTAAGCCGGTTGTAAATCTGCCGCTTCGGTTAAGCTGCAATTATATGCTAATACTTTCTCTACCCTAGAGTCATACTCTATAACCAACGGTACCTTGTCATATCTAATTGAAGCCATTTTAGTTCCTTAGTATAGTCCCGACTAAAGTAAAGTCTATCTCTACATTTCCATTATTATCTGACTGATATTGTTCAGAGACTAGCAGCATATTGCTAAAAGAGAAAGTTTTTATATTTTCTGTTGAATTATTTTTATTTATCTCTATATTCACATTCTTAAATACAGTTTCCTCTGGAACAAATCTCATATTTTTAATTTTGTAATCGTCGGCGTCTATAGAAAATTGTAGAGTAACGTTTAAAGGAGAGTCTGAAACTACTTCCGAAGGCGTTTTGTCGTTAAAAGCGTACACTGGAGTTCTTGGAGACTGTATGTCGATAGAGTAGCTATTCACTCTATTTGATACAGCCTCGTCCAAATCAATATTTATTGAATTGTATCCAGCTATTTTTAATTCTGTGTCGTGAGGTGTTATTGAATCAAAATCTACATAATTTCCTGTTCCCATCTCCCCGTAAATTTCCGCACTCATACTTGTCGAAGGAATCTCTCCTATTGAGCAAGAAGAAGAGTAGGAAGTCAGATACGCCTCTGTAAACTTTACTTTCTCATTTTTGTACTCTACTTGGCCGCTGAAAGGCAATTCGCCAGTAAACCCCACAAAGAAATCGTCGTAAACCATTAAGCTATTAGCTTGCATTGAGGCAGTTTGAGGGGAATTTGGCGCATAGATTACTTTTTCTAGCCCTAGAGTAGATATTGGGGCGGCAGTCGTTTCATAGCCAAAAGAAAGGCTCTGAAGCGCATTAACGCCGGTGCCGTTAACCGCTAACTTCTGACCTTCTCTCCTTATCCTTGATAACATCTACATTATTTACACTTTTTAGTGTAATATTTTGAGAGGTATAAGGAAAAATGGCTGACGAAAATAGCATTTACAATATAACAGAACATGATGCTGCGGTGACCTATGATAAAGATAGTATTGTAGCGTCGTTTGAACGCTTTACGCCGTCAAATATCCCTAAATCCGTAAAATACTACTATAGCACCTCAAACAATAATCTAAACAATACTCCATCTCCTGACTCTAGTATTTGGGGTGGCGTAACTAAAGTAGAAGGTAAAAATAAAGCTAAATTTATTTGGAAGCCTTCCTACAATTTATCAGTTAATCACACCCCAAGAACAATTAACATATCTTTTGGAAATGGATACGAGCAAAGATTTCAAGATGGTATCTTTAATGACTTGATAAAAATTAACTTAAAATTTGAACATAGAGATATCAAAGAAGCTAAAGCAATAAATCATTTCTTAAAATCAAGAAAAGGTGTTGAGTCATTTGTTTTCGAAAACATACAAGAACCTCATAACGACTTGACTGCCGGAGGGCACGTCAAACTTTTTATATGTAAAACTTGGGATAGTGAATTTGTTTTCTATAATAATTATACAGTAACTGCACAATTTGAACAAGTCAGCGTCTAATGCCAGATCAGTATAATATAATGGATAAAGCTCAGGCTAAGACTTCGATCAAGTCTTTAATGTTTGAAGCTTCTAAGCTCGACCCATCTGCTCTAATTAATTTTTTTGAAATAGATTTGAGTAGCGTAGTAAAATCTATTAATTCTAGCTTAGTTCAAGATGCAAATGAAGTAGATATAGACTTTACTGCCGAAAGTGGAGAAGAGAATATATTAAGGTTTCATAACAACATAAAAGTTATGAACTCTTATATAACTTGGCAAGGGAATGTATATTTTCCAATACCAATAGAGGCTCAAGGCTTTGATATAAGCTCGAGGGGGACTTTGCCAACTCCAATATTAAGACTTACAGCGCAAAACGAAGAAGGTATCGGTGCATTAAAAATATTAAGGAGAACAATAGACAAGTACGGTGATATTGTTGGAGCTAAAGTTACTAGAATCAGAACTTTTGCCAAATACTTAGATTCTGCCAACTTTTCAGATATTAGTCAGCCCAACAAGTCGCAAGGAAGTTATGCCTCAAGCTTCCCAGATGGATATGAGCCAGATCCTTATTCAGAATTTCCCAGAGACATATTTTATGTAGAAAGAAAAACAAACGAAAACAAAGTAAACTTGGAGTACGAACTTAGTGCCTTAATGGATGTAGAAGGTATAAAGCTCCCAAGAAGAGTCGTGCTTTCTCAAAAGTGCGGATTTACTTATAGAGGGTGTGGATGTTTTTACGAAGGAGATGGAAATACAGCACAAACTCAAGCCGACCATTTATATAATAAATGTGAATTAAAAAGATCAGAATTGTCTCTACCTGAATCTGCGCCACCAGTCTACACAGTTAGAGATGAGAGTATTAAATATATGCTCGGCGGCATCAATTTAACAGATCAAGGTTCTTGGGAAAATCAACCTTACCTTAAAGGAGACTTTGTTTACGTGCTAAAGAATAATATTAAGTATTACTTTGTAGCCAGAAAGAATATACCTACTGGTCAAGGGGCAAAGTATGCTCCGCCAAATCCAGACTACTGGATAGCTGATATGTGCTCAAAGACTCTTCAGGGCTGTAGAAAAAGGTGGGGAGCAAATGGCGCTGTCGTAGTCGGAGAAAATAGCGACTTCGCAAAAGGAGAGCTACAATTTGGAGGTTTTCCAAATGCAACTAGATTAGACCAAACAATGTAAAATGACTTTATCTGACGAAGCAAGATTTGAAATAAGAAAGCATGCTCTAGAAAATTCTAAAGAGGAATGCTGCGGCTTGCTTGTGGAAACTAAAAACGATTTTGATCTAAAAGTGTTAAGATGTAAAAACTTGGCCGAAAATAAAAATAGCTTTTTTTCTCTTAATCCAAAAGATTTTCTGAAGGGCTCTATGCTTGGAAAAATAAAAGCCATCTATCACTCGCATATTACAGATAATGAAAATTTTAGCGAGACCGACAAAGAGAATAGCAGAAAACATAAGATAGACTACATTCTATATAACACAAAAAAAGATTCATTTCATTTTTACGGATACAAAAGTAACTCTATTAGCGAAATTTCCAAAGAATTTATTTGGGGCGTGGCTGACTGCATAATCTTAGTTAAAGAATATCTCAATGAAAACAATATACCTTTTGACATGCCTGAGTCTCACTACAAAGCTAGGCATAATAAATCTTGGAGCTCTAAATGGTTTGAAAAATTCCCAAATGCCATACAAGATGTAATTACAGTAAACAAAGGTCTAAGAAAATTAGACAAAAAAGAAGAGATGAAAGAGAATGATATATTATGTATGTGCATTTTCAAAAGTAAAGCTACGCCAATTTACGATCATTTCGCAATATATTTGGGACAAAACAAAATTTACCACCATGCTGTAAATAGATACCCATCCATAGAAGAACTGGGTAAATTTTACAAAGCAAAACTTGTGGACGTGTATAGATATTGTAAAAATGAAGGATAAACTAGTTTCAATAAAATTGCACGGAGTCTTAGCTGATCAAATCGGTAGAGACATCTGGAAACTATCTGTTTCTTCCGTTGGAGAAGCCCTCAGAGCCATTGACGCGCAAAGTAAAAAGCTTTTTAGTAGCTTCATACAAAACGACAAAGATAATATAAAGTATAGAGTTCTGATTAACAATAAAGATTTTCTATACGACGAGTCTCAGGATTTGGATACTGAAGAAGGCGTACGCTCTTCAGAGCTTGCTATGAATCACAAAAACTTAGAATCAATAGATATTGTTCCGGTTATAGAAGGTGCCGATTTTAAAGATGTGTTCGCAATAGTTACAGGTATAGTTTTAATAGCTTTGGGGGTTTGGGTTGGCGTTGGGACCTTCTTGGGGGGAAGCTTGGTTGTTGGAGGTATTGGCCTTATGGCCGCCGGAATAGCCAACTTACTTATGCCGATGCCAGAGTTCGGAGATTTCAGAGAGATAGAAGGAGGCGGTAGGCGATCTTATTTATTTTCCGGGCCAGAAAACACTGTTAGGGAAGGTGGGCCTGTTTATATAGGATACGGAAGACTTTTGGTTGGAAGCCAAGTAATACAGTCTTCGATACAAACTTTTGATGTTGCTTCCGGAGAAACAAAAAATAGAAAAATTGGAGACTTGACCAAGTATCCTTATTGGGGAGAAGAATATTACGGATTAGATTATAGAGATAAAGTTAAAAATGATGCTGGAACGGTTCAAACGATGATAAAGCAGAGAACAAAAGATTGGGCGAATGCTAGAGA
>MDSV01085114.1_pt1 | contig 10272 bp, 4 predicted proteins | sample 810851 | NCBI WGS metagenome assembly MDSV01 (sample SAMN05326640, study PRJNA326480) | marine metagenome | isolation source: seawater | place: Atlantic Ocean: North East | collected 2012
AGCTTGGAAGATCGCTACCTTGGCATGGTAGAGGCCGCGAGTTCAAATCTCGCCGCGTCCATTCTCAGGAAATTGCCCTATATTTCATAAGACAATACAACTTCCGCACTTTACATGAAGTGGGAGTTGAAGCATTTTGGTTTGGAACTCTATACCACTGAACGACTTAAACAGAAATGTAAAATTGAAGTTAAATTTCCAGCAACTTTTGGAGAAGATAAGAAAAACGCCTTTGAAACAAAGGATTTACCTCAATCTGCTGTAGTAAGATACGGATTATTGGACAATGCGTTAAATGGACCTAAAAATATCTCTACATTTGAAACTCACCTAGGATACATAAAATTAGAAACACCACTCATTAGAACTGAGTGCAAAGAGGATATTTTATCTATTTTAAAAGAGGAATGGCCTGATGCAGATATCAGTTACGGGAATTGTGGATGGCCATTTTACAAGGATAAAGAGTTCGTGGCAGACGATAGAGAAGCTGTTATTCCTGCAAATAGAATATTGGAAGTTTTAAAAAAATACCCTGCACGCCGAATCAAAGGAAATGAATTCATACAACATAACACAGTTGCACTTCCTGAAACTATGATTATTAATGTTCTTCCAGTTCCATCTGTTCTTGCAAGACCTACAGACTTACAATTACTTACTCACGAACACTCCAGTGAATTGAGACCATTTAATGATGAGAAAATGCAGTATCGCGAAAATGATTTAACTTTGAAGTTGAGCGACATATTAAGAATTAACATAAGAATTAAAGAAAATAAAAGTAGTGATGCGCCTCAGATAATTTTAGACGATCTTGCTGAATTATTACAGTATCACATCACTACTTATCTTGACAATAGAACTCTTGGAATTCCTCCTGCACGTGGAGTAAATGGTGAAGAATTAGTAACTATAGCACAATTATTGGGTAAAGACATGGGTGATTACTACAAAGAAAATCTTGAAATCAATACAAAAGTAGATTCTTCAATCAAAAGAATTGTAAGATGCATCAACTCTGGTGAACGGGTTATTTACTTCGATGGAGGAGGTATTGATGAATTAAGTATAGAATTAGCAAAGCAATGTGCATTAAAAAAGATTTTTTCAAATTTAATATGGGACGATATAGTTACTTGCTATCAAATTAATTCTGCTGGTGAATGTAGTAAGATGAATATTGATGTATTAGAAAATGATGAGTTGATTCCATGGGATTTTTATTCGGAAATTCCAAAATCAAAAATAATTCATGCATATAAAGATGCGAGAATTATAGATTTTAAAATTCCCACCATATTTCCACAAATTTTAGATAAATCAAGGATGAGGAGTGATCATTATACAGAACAAGAAAAAATTGATTATGAAATTGCTAAAGCAATATATTCAATAATTGAAAAGCAAACATTAGAACGAAATTCTCCAAGCATTATAATAATTGATAATGAGAGTATTAATTCAAATGCGATTTTAGAAAAAGCATTTGGTATTCTTGAAAATAATGTGTTGTTAAATAGGTTAGAGGTAGCTATAATCATTCGTGGGAATTATGAAAATAGAAATTCAATGATTACAAGGGGTCATTTCACATATAATCCAACTGATAATTCATTAAGATATTCATTAATAGCATTAAACCAAATCAAAAGAATGAAAGAGTTTGAAAACCACCTTGGAAATATCATAGAATGGGAAAATTCGACAAATTATAACTCTGAAATAAAAAGATTATCATTTCTTGTAAAATGCTTAAATTACCCAGAAATAAAACGTTTAATAGGGCAAGTCATACAAGCTGAAGGGACTATAAAATTAGATACTTTGAAAGAATATATTAAAGATGTTTTACAACATAAAATGAATAATATAAACTATACAAGTAAGCAGTTATTATTAAAGCAACTTAATGCGTTAAATGATGACGATTATACATTAATTAAACCAATAGAGAAACTTCAGAAAGAAAGGTCTGAAAATAATAAAAGAAAAAGAACAACGAGACAGGAGAAAGCAACGAAAGCTATGGAGGATGCTAAGTTTGCAGATCAGATGAAGGCCCAAGCAAAAAAAGAGGAAAAACTAATGCTTGAAGAAACAAACAATTTAGCAAAAGAAAAAGGACCTCTTTATGAGGATCTAAAAGGTCTTGATCCATTAGTTACTTGGTGTAAAAGAAAGGGTAGATTGTTTTCAGAAGAGGCAAAAGAGTTTGGATTTGATGGATATCCCAAAGGTTTGTTATTAACTGGACTTCCTGGATGTGGAAAAACTATGACTGCTAAGGTAATTTCTAATGAGTGGAATATGCCCTTTATGAGATATCAACCAGATGCTTTCATTAGTAGTGTAGTTGGGGGTTCTGAGGAAAAACTAAGACGTATTCTTGATGAATTAGAGGAAAATGCGCCATGTATTTGTTTTGTTGATGAAGCGGAAAAAATATTTGGACAAACAAAAGCAACAGAATTGTATCGTACTCCTGATGCAAGCAGAGACGCTGTAGAAAGTATGCTTCTCCAATTTATTGAAGAAAATGAGGTGGGTGTGTTTTTCATATTTACTGCAAATGATTATGTGAAATTATCTCCTGCATTAGTTGATAGATTTGATGAGAGGTTTTTCATAGGTTTACCCTCTAAAGAGAGTAGAGGACAGATAATTAAAGCAACATTAACAAATAACAAACAAGATTTGAAAAATGTCAATATAGAGAAGTTAGCTAAAAGTTGTAATGGATTTACAGGGAGAGACATTCGTTCTGCAATTAGTGAGGCTATGATGATTGCATTTGAACAAGAAAGAAAAATAACTGAAAAAGATTTAATCGCTGCTTTCAAAGTTACAGCCCCAACGTCCATAATTCATAAAGAAAATATTAGACAAATGAAAAAGTTAGTTGAAGAAGGTAAAATGCGTATGGGCAATACTCATATAAAAAATGAAAAAGAAAATGATGAAAATTTTACAGGATGGGAATAAAAAATTATTCACATCTTATTTGATTAGATGTTACTATTATGACTTATGACTAAACCCCGTATCTGTGAGACGAACGCGTATAATCGGAACTATCGGGCCAGCAAGTGATAATGAAGAAACATTAGAGGCATTAGTTAATGCAGGATTAAATGTTGCTCGTCTTAATTATAGCCATGGGGATTTAGAACAAAAAACAGAATTAATTAACAAATTAAGAAAGGTTGAATCTAAATTCGGAAGACCTGTGGGGATTCTAGCAGATTTACCTGGACCAAAATTAAGATTAGGCACAATGGAAAATGAAATTTCTTTATCAAAAGATTGCCTTGTGAGATTACATTGTGGCATGGAAAAACTAAATGACGATATCAAATTAATTGAAAATTATAATGAGAATGTTGATTTCAATATTCCTGTAAGTTATGGAGGGCTTTCAAAAGATTTAACAGAAGGTGATGCAATACTAATTGCTGATGGAACAGTACGTCTAAATGTTTTAAAATCACCAAACAAAGAAAATGATGTAGTTGATTGCGAAGTTTTAGAACCAGGACTAGTCTCAAGTAGGAAAGGAGTAAATGTCCCAGGAACACTAGTTAGTTTACCTTCAGTAGGAGAAAAAGATCTTGTCTCAATTAAACATGCATTGGAAAATAATGTTGATTTTATTGCTGTATCTTATGTAAGAAATTCTAATGATTTAAAACCTGCAATTAATGCAATAAAAGATGCTGGAAAATTTACACCCTTAATAGCAAAAATAGAACATCCTGCCGCCATAAAAAATTTTGATGAAATACTTGAAATTTGTAATGGAATAATGGTTGCAAGAGGAGATTTGGGTGTAGAAATTCCTTATGAAGAAGTTCCACTTGTTCAAGAAAAATTAATTGCAAAAACATTAGAACGTGGACTTCCAGTTATCGTAGCAACACAAGTTCTGGAATCTATGACACATAGTCCAGTACCTACAAGAGCTGAAGTTACAGACATTGCTAACGCTATAAGACAAGGAACTAGTGCCTTAATGCTCTCTGGAGAAACTGCAAGTGGCAATTACCCTATTGAATCGGTTCAAACAATGAGTAAAGTTTGCGCTCATGTCGAAAAAGGATTAAAATCCATTCATTCACCCCCTGCACTTTCAAAATATAAAGCAACACGTGCAGTAGCACATGCAGGTGTTGCTCTAAGTAAAGAAGAAGATGTTGCTATGTTGTTAGTTGCCAGCCAAAATGGGAATGCTGCTAGATTAGTCTCTGCATATAGGCCCAAATGCCCAATTACTGTATTTACTAATAAAATTGAAACTATGAGGAAAAACACATTATTATGGGGTGTTGAATCAATTTTAGTTGATGAAGAAGAAAGAAGCCGTAGCACCATCCTCAATACGATAAAAATATTATATGAAAATGGAAAAATTCTTCCAAATGATGTGTTAGTTTCCGTAAGTGGATCTCCAAAAGCAATATCAGGTGCAACAAATACAGTTAGAATGTTTAAATTAGATTCTCAAGGCAATGTAATTAAAGATGAATGAGTTATTTTTTTAAAAAATCAAAAATAAATATCACATTACCTCCGTTATCATTTCAAACCCATACACTATGGGGTGTCCGATAGCATGAGCGCGAAAGGAAGAAAGGAAAAAGAAATCAATTATATTCTAACCGAGGAATTAAGATTATTACTTAAGCAAAAATTACCCATAGTTGCCAATGTTTGTTTAGTCCTTTTTATTGGTGGTTTTGTACTCCAATCATTAGCACCTGTCCTACAACCTTTTGCAATGGCTGTTTTAGTTTATCTGATTTTAAGACCTGGTGCATTATATCTAATGAAAGAATTTAAGATGCGTGAAGGTTGGTCATATTTCTTTGTACTTTTAATGTTCATAAATTTATTAATTGGTGTTTTTATTGCAATTGCTTACAATGTTCAGGTATATATGGAAAACGGGGGGATAGAAACTCTTGAAGAAAATTATTCAGAACTATATATCGCTCTAAATAATACTGGACTGAATGTAAGTGGTCTCGAAGATCCTTTTAATTCAATAGGTGCTGAACAAGGTGCTGGCTTCATTGGCACTCTAAGCGGTTATGCATTTAGTTCAATTACAATGATTCTATTTCTAGTGTTTATAATTTATGAAATGCCATATCTCGAAGGTAGAATTGCTAGAGCATTTCCTGGAAATAAAGCAAAAAGTATTTCAAAAGTCACTAGAAAAATTGAAGCAAGTGTAAATGCTTACTTGATGACTAAAACAAATGTAAGTATAGGAACTGGGATTTGTACAAGTCTAATTTGTTTGATTCTAGGAGTACCACTTTGGTTCGTATGGGGAATCTTAGCATTTTTATTCAATTATGTACCATATATTGGTTCTATAATTGCCTCAATGCCTGCAATAGTTTTAGCTTATCTTGCAATTCAAGACCCTTTCTTTGGTTTACTTTCATGGGATGATTTAGGTGGACAATGGGTGGCTGGTACAGTCGTTACGGTTGTAATAATTTTTAATCAGCAACTCTGGGGTGCAGTAATTGAAACAAAATGGACTGGTAATCAATTAGATGTAAGCCCTGTATTATTGTTACTCACATTTGCATATGGAGGATTTGTATGGGGGCCTATTGGAATGATACTTTCTGCACCAATCACAGTAATTGTAAAAATAATTCTTGAGAATATTGAACCAACTAGGCCAATCGCAATTTTAATGCAAGAAAAAGTACGAAGTTTAAGAGAATTATATGCTGATGCATACAATGATGGCAAAATGGATAAAGCTGAAACAGGCACTATTGCTTTGATGTGTGCTGATTTAGGTATTAATGAAGATGAGGCTGTTTTAATTGCTGCAAGAGCTGCATTTGACAGCGCTGCGAAAAATAAAAGGGTTTACCCTAACGATGTAGAAATGAAAATGATTGCTAAGGCTTGTAAACTTCTTAACTTATCTGAAAAAGTTCAAGAAGAAGTTTTGAGTGTATTAGATGATGGCATTATTACAAAAAATGAAGCCAGGATGTTAGATGAGATATTCTCTGGACAAATAGGTGGATTTAACATAGAAGAAGAATAATTCAATAAAACACAGAATCACGATTACCTGGTGACCTCTTTGCTTTGAAACCTGGAGGAGGAGACCTATTTCTTGTAGAACCTCTTGCTGAGGGCCTCTTTGGCCCTCCTTTCCTTCTCTCATCATGTTCATCTGCATCAAATATCATCTCATCATCTCTAGCCTGAATTATACTTGAGGAAATGTTCCTTATTCCGTCAAACCTTTTCCTCTTCTGGTGGTTTTTCTTATCTATCATTGAAAGTAAAGCGGTTTTAGATGCTTGTCCTCGTCCTTCAATACCAGTAGATTCTCCATCTAAATGTGTTTCAAGTCTTTTCTTACGTTTCTTCGAGGACCCTTTTCCTAAATTTAACCCAGGTAATAATTTTTCTCTTTTACCCACTAATGGATCTACCCATAAAGGATATCCTAAATCAATAGGTACTTCTGCAATTGGGACTACGATACCACTTAACATCAAATGGGTTCCCACAGGTAAATCTTCATATTTTACCATGGCCCTTCTTGTTCTTAAACGTGAAGAGTAATCCTTACACAAGGGCATGTCTCGATGTCTTACTACTTGCCTCATATTACCTGCACGGGCCCATAACCCAATTGCACCGATGACTAAAGGAATTCCTAATGGACCTTCCATATAAATCAATAAAGCACCTGCTAAAATCATACAAATAAAGAAGGCATTTGAAACTGCAAAAGCACCTCTCACAACGGGCCACATATTTTTCTTAATTGCAGGGCCCATAGAAATCCAAGCATTAGATGCAAGTGCTTCATCTTCTCCTTTTCGGCCTAATTTTAATGCAGCAACAGCATTGGTTGGCATAGTATCTACTATTCTAGACCATTCTAACCTACTCAATTTTTTTGATTCGGTTGCAATTAATACTTCTATCATTCCTTCCATTCTTCTATCTACTAAATGTGGTGCACTATTACCCAATGTTCTCAAAACTTCGCATAAACCAGCAACATAAGGATCTTCAGACTCTGATTTACTTAATTCATAATGTATTTCCATAGCTTCTTTAATTCTTCCTAAATCAATCAGACATAAGGCTTCAGCAACAAACCATCGAGCACCTAACATATCTGGCATCATTGTGTGTACTTCCCTAATTTTTGCTAAAGCATCTTCACTTCTTCCACTTAATCTTAATCTCGCAACATCTCCAAGTAAACCTCTACGATCTACTGCATTATCTATTCGCGGTTTTTTAGAAGGCCATGCCATCAGCATAGGGAACCTAGATACTAAATCTTCTAATCTACGGCCTCCTGGTGTCAATTGTAACATTTCATCAACTTCGAATTTTCTTAATTTTCCTTTCAATGCAAATAATGAGGCAACCCATCTTAATTGATCTGATTCAGCATCATTCTCTGGAAGATCATCTAATCTTATCTTCGCCTCCAATAAATCTCTATTTGCAAGAGCAGCAGCAGCTAATAATTTACGACACATGAGATCATCACCTTCTTTTTGTGCAAGAAGGTTTACAGCATAATCCTCAGCTCTTTGCCAATCTCCTCTACTTGCTGCAAAAAGCATCTCTGTCCTTGCATGTAATTCCCTATCTCTAGAAGCATTACTTCTATCTAATCTTCTTAAAACACTAACTAAATCATCTAACCTATCTGATTTTAATAACGATAATGCGTCTTCACCAGGTTTTGTCCTAGACAATAATTTAGCCATTTCTTTTTTATCCTCAATAATCATTGGCCCACCACGATCTTCAATTGCAGATAAATCAAAGTTAGCCTTCTTCATTCTAAACCACTTAGGTAAAGAAATCAACCAAAAAGGAATGAATAATGCTTGACCTGCAGCGTTAATTGCAAATGTTAATTTTTCAACAACAGCCATACTCAAAACACCGCATGCTTCTGCTTGGATTGATGTTCCCCTAAATTCAGGAGATACGTTTCCAACAAGATTATCTAAATGTGTTGTGCATACATCTGCATTTGGAAGTACTCCTGGAAACCTACCAAAAATAGCCATAACCAACAATAACACTGTGTATCCAGTAAATGCTGAAAAACAAAATGATACCAAAAGTCCTCTATGTGATGATTCTGCTCGTAATGCTCTTCCATCAGCAACAATTACTCCTCCAATTCCTCCTATAGTCCCTAAACCAATAAATTGCATTCGAACCATTTCATAAACAAATGCTAAACCAATTAATGTTACGTTAAGAATCAAAAACAGTACTGTTAACTGAGATAGGAATTTTGCAACAAAAACATCTGGAACTTGAGAAAATAATTCTATTGAAAGATACCCAAGAAAACCTCCTTTTTGAGATAATGGAATCGTAGCCATCTCGGGATATACAGATAATGCTGTAGCAGAATGAGAAAATAGATCTTCAGTGCCAAAAAATTGGTAAAGGTATATTTCATAAAGATATGATGAAAAACCATTCAATGCAGTTATTGGCATTAATATAATATTAATTAATATGAATAATGCAAGCAATCTTGCAATAAACCCAGGGGGATGTGGATTTAATGCTGAAGCCTGACCTTTTGCACGTTTCCATTTTTGTTGGACCAAACCATTCCAAGAAGAACCCATAACTCTTCCATAAACCAATACTGAAGGGAACAAAAACAAAACTAATGTCCAAGCCCTCCCTTCTTCGGGGCTCATCCCTAACGTTCGTGTCAAATATACCCAAAAACCCAATGAAAGTGAGACTAAAACAACAGTAAGTACAACTATCAAGATTCTTCTATTTTTTTTATAATCAATTAAATCTGCCTTGCGAGATGATAATGTCTTTGTAAATTGTCCAATCAATGATGAAACTGGAGAAATTAAAACGGGAATAGAAAGTAAGAACATTATCAATAACAATACATACAAAGAATACTCTTCAGGTTCAAATGCAATTTCCCCTGCCAAGATCATTAATCCTGTAACTGCCATCCTATACAGAGTAACTCCAAAAATCGCACCATCCTCTCCAAGTAATTTTCTTGATTCCTTAAACGTGTCTGTAATCCTATGCACTTCATAAATACCATCATCTGTATAAAATGCAATTTGGACTCTACGTAATGCAAAAGGGACCCAGAATCTAAAAATTAAAAATGTAAGTACTACTCCAAAAACTACTGGAATTAAATCACTTAGAAGAAATTCAGAACGGATATGAGCTACTGCCATTGTTAGTATCGAAACACTGCTAGCACTACAAACCTTCTCTCTTAAAAAAAACTTTCAAAATAGTAAATAATGATAGGTTACTCTAATAATTATGACATTTAGGTTGACATGCTACAGTGATGAACGCTTAATCCGACTGCTGTTTTAATGACGACTGATGGGCGAACTGAGTAGCAATTTTTTAGATATACTTACTAATAATAAACATATCTCAGTTTGTGGAACCCGAGGGAGAACAAGTACAAAATCTAAATCGGGGGCTAACTCCGCAACCAGTATTAATTACCAATACCCCAAGGGAATTATTTAGAGAAAAAATGACACCTACTCAAAATGAATTAATTCTTTCACAGATAAGTAAACCTTGGGAAATTGTAAAACGTATTGTAGGATTAGTTATTGTTACATACCTATTATCTCAAGCAATTCTTATGATATTTTTTGGATTATATATCGGAGAATTTGAAGGTATTTTCATGTCATATATTGGTTTATTTTGTTCTTTACCCTTGTTATTTACATTTTTCTGGATTAGAAGGCCAAGATTAATCCATGTCAAATTAGCAATTCCAAATAATGAAGGGAAAAAAACACACATATTACCAAATAATGAAACTTTGGTTACGCCAGTTCCAACGAAATTTTCTCATCACTTAGTTCATGATTCAGGATTACTAGATATGCCACCATCAAAAAAACTCTGGTTGATTTTTGCCTCTACAATGCTCATTTCATTATTGATTTTTATTGCACTATTAAATAATCCCTCTGATTTAATTGTACTTATAACCATCATTATTGTAATTCCAACTTGGCTTGCTGGTTTTAGTATTCCTGTATTTGCATGGTGGAGTTATTCTGCTAGAACTTTGAATATGCCAACTACTGGATATCGTGCTGAATCTGCACTTGTTGCAGGGATGATATGCACAATTCCTGCACTATTGATTAATACTTGTGGAAATCTCTTTTTCACGGGGGTTTTTGGTTTTGATTCTCCCATCTCTCA
>MDSV01198913.1_pt1 | contig 10272 bp, 11 predicted proteins | sample 810851 | NCBI WGS metagenome assembly MDSV01 (sample SAMN05326640, study PRJNA326480) | marine metagenome | isolation source: seawater | place: Atlantic Ocean: North East | collected 2012
CGCGCCATCTATATGTGGGTGGAGGTGCCGGCGGATATGACCGCCCCCAAATCCCCCCGTCAGTTTCGGGTGTTCCTCACCGGCGACGGGATCCCGGATAACGCTCATTATCTGGGTTCCACCATTGATCAGTACCTGCCCGAGGCCTATCACGTCTACGAATTGCTGGCCTGAGCCGATATAATCGGACAACCCATAACCAGGGGCCAGGGCCCCGTCCGGCCCGGTCGCGCGGCCGGTAGTTAACATAACAGGTCGGGACGCCAGCGGATGAAACACCCCCAGACACTCGGCAAATACCAGGTTCAGGGATTGCTTGGCAAAGGCGCCATGGGGGTGGTGTATAAGGGGTTTGACCCCAATATCGCCCGGCCGGTGGCTATCAAGACTATCCACGCCTCGCTGCTGGACACCGAGATGGGCCGCGAACTGCTGGACCGGTTTCGCAACGAGGCTCAGGCGGTGGGGCGGCTGAACCACGCCAATATTGTTGCCATCTACGAGTTTGACCAGGATCGGGGTACGCCATACTTCGTGATGGAGTACGTGGAGGGCCACGATCTCAAAACCCTGCTCAAAGAAGGCCGGCGCTACAGCCCCGACGAGGCGGTACATATTGTGATGGCCATCCTGAGCGCCCTGGAGTACACCCACAAGCTGGGCATCGTGCACCGGGATATCAAGCCGGCCAATGTCTTTATCACTCACGACGGTGAAATCAAGCTGGCGGATTTCGGTATCGCCCGGGTGGACAACGCGGAACTGACGCAGATGGGCAGTGTGCTGGGCACGCCGTCCTACATGTCGCCGGAGCAGTGCAAAGGTCAGCCGGTGGATGCCCGCAGTGACCTGTTTTCCACCGGGGTGGTGCTGTACGAGTTATTGGTGGGCTGCAAGCCATTTGGCGGGGATAACACCCACGCCATCATGCACAGTGTGCTTTCCGAGGAGCCCCAGAAGCCCACCCAGAAAAAGCAGGATGTGCCCAAAGCCTTTGATGCCATCGTGCGCAAGGCATTGGCCAAGGAAGCGGCGCAGCGCTATCAGAATGCGGCCCAGTTTCGCGAGGATCTGCAGCGGGCCATTGTTCCCACCACGGCCGGTGGCGGCCAGCGCTCCTGGCTGTTGCTGGGGGGCGCGTTGCTGATACTGGTGCTGGCGGTGGGTGTGGGGATGTGGGTGAAACAGACCCGCCAGCAGCAGCTGACCGCTCCCGCCGCCGAGTTGCCAGCGGGCGCATTGTCCGCCGAGGAGCAGGCCAAGATAGAGCGGCTGATGGCGGTGGCGGAGGCCCACTTCAAGGTGGGGCGGCTGGTGTCACCCCAGGGCAGTAATGCGTTCGAGGCGTACCAATTGGTGTTGCAGGTGGATCCTCAGTACGGTCCGGCACTGGAGGGTATTAACCGGGTGAAGAACCGCTTTTTCAAACGGGCTCAGGTGCTGGCATTGCAGGAGCGGGAGGAGGACGTGCGCAAGCACCTGGAGCTGGCGGAAAAACTGTTTCCCAACGACGATCGCATTATGTTGTTGCGGAACCGGGTTACGGCGCCGTAGTCGGGCGGACCACCTGGAACGCGGCATCCAGCAGCCGTTGTGACTGATCCCAGTCACCTGTCTCCCGGGCGGCCTGACTGGCTTCCAGGTAGGCGGCCTTCAACAGCCGGCGCCCGCTATTGAATTCCGGGCTGTCCCCATGCTGCCGGCGTAAAAATTCCAGAACCGCCTCCGCATTGGCCGGATCATCCGCCGGCAGCAGCCGTCCGGCCGCAATGCGCTGCTGCAACAGGCCAAGGGCCTGCTGCGGATCAAGCTCATCGGTGAGTTCCAGTGGGGGGGCGTCCGGTGCAACGTTGGTTGCCGATATCGCCTCCACCGGCTCTGCATTCACCGCCGCGGGATTGGCTGCGTCCACAGCGGCACCGGCTTCCGTTACCGGCGCGTTGTCGCTGCCGACAGCAGACCCGACCACATCCGGACTGGTGCTTTCCAGCCCGGGTTGCACCGCTGGCGTGGCCACAGGCGGCTGAACCGGCGTTGCCAGAGGGCGTAGGGCCCAATACCCCAATACCACGGCTGCCAGCAACAGGGCCGCCACCAGCCACAGCCAACCGGGAAAGCCGCGGGCGAAACGGGCACCAGGGCCCACCGGAGCGGGTTCTGCCGGGGGGGAGGCGTGTACATCGGTGATAATTGTACCCTGGGGGTCCGGCGCACCCATCAGCGTGGCTGCCTCCGGGCCGGCAGCGTCGTCGCGAGCTGCGGCGTCCACCGCTCCCACCAGAGTTTCCGCCCCCTGATCGGTGGCGCCGTGCACACGGGCGCCGTGCAGGTGGACGCCATCGCTGGGGCCGCTGCCGTGACTGAGGTCGGTGGTGTCTTCGTCGCCCCGCGGGGTCACCAGGGTGGCATCCTCCGGGATGTCGGCAATCAGGGTGGCATCACCCGGTGTGGAGTCACCCGGTGTGGAGTCACCCGGTGTGGAGTCACCCGGTGTGGAGTCATCCGGTGTGGAGTCATCCGGCCGGGGGCTTGCTGACTTGGCATGGGGGGGATCGTTCTGATTCAACCTGGCCTCGATCTCTTTACGCAGCAACAAAAATTCCGTCACCGGAATGGGATGCTCGTATTGTGCCTGATCAAGCCAACTCAGGAAATGGCCCCGGCGCAGGGGCTCGTGCCGGATAGCCTCTTCCATAAAGCGCCGCAGTTCCTCCCGCTGTCGCCGGCCCCGGCGAAAGTCATCGAAATAGGCGGAAAGCACCCGGCTCGACATGGGGCCGCATCAGATGGTGTCGGTGGCGAAGAAGAATTCCCCTGCCTCATGGCCGGCGTAACGGGCCGGCGCGTACTCCGGAATCTGGCGCACGTTAAGGCTGCGGGCCCGCTGTTGCACCCGGCTCAACACCTCCCGATACACGGAATGGCCTTCAATGATGCCCTGGCTGTCCCGCAGGGTTTCCAGGAACGCCCGGGAAAACAGGGAATGGCCATCGCCGCCGCCATCGAATACCGGCGCCACCCCGCCGGAGGTGAGCACGGTGCGGGCCCGGGCCCGGGACATGGTCTTGATCCACTCATTCTGCAGTTCCGCCGGCATGCTCTCATCCACCCGGGGCATGGCGGACACCGACAGGGTACCGGCGTAGCAGGAGTCCGCCACCACCATCACGTGCTTGGCGGGAATGGTGTTGAGAATATCGGAAATGGCGCTGTTGGAAATCCAGTTGCGGGGGTTGTCCTGTTCGGCATCCACCGGCAGCCAGTAGCCGCGATCGGTCTGGTCATCCAGTTCGCCGTGACCGGCATAGTAGATCAACAGGTTGTCCTCGGCGTTGAGTGACTCCCGCATATCGTTGAGGGCCGCCAGAATTTCATAGCGGGTGGCGTTTTTCAGTACCCGGGTCTGGAACCCGAACTTGGTTTCCAGCAGGCGGGCGGTTTCGGTGGCGTCATTCACCGCTGTTTTCAGCGCGGGATAATTGCGGTACTGATTATTGCCGATCACCAGGGCGTGGTAGCGGCCCAGATTGATGCCGCCCGCCACTGCCAGGGCCGGTGCCGGGGATGCTTCGGTACCGGCGTTGAGACTGCGCTGATCCGGCACCACGCTGAAGTTGAAGGCCACCCGGTTGTTGGCGCTGTCCACCGCTTCCAGTTTGATGGTCTTGCGATCCGCGTCCACTGGCACGGTGACCCAGAACAGGTTGTATTCATCGATGCTCTGTTCTTTGCCGTTGACAGTGAAGCTTTTCAGGCCCTTGGGCGCCTTGATTTTGCCCACGATTTCCTTGCTGCCGGTACTGGCCTTCACCGGAATGGTGGGCAGGCCGCGCATCAGGGTCATGGGGGGGTCGATGATTTCAATCACCGGCATCTCGTCGGCGCTAGCCACCAGGTTTTCCGAGGCGGTCAGGGTGCTGTGACTGCTGGCCACTTCGTTACTGAGTTGCTGCAGTTGCTGATTGGCCGCCGCCAGCTCCTGCTGCTGACTGCTCACCGCATCCCGGGCCCGGGTCAGCTCCTGTCGCAGTTGTCGGATCAGAGCCTGGCTTTGCTCATGGATATCCTTGGATTCCTGGGCAAACAGCGCCAGCTCGGCATTCTTCTCCTGTGCCTCCGCCGCCGCCAGTGCCTGTTTGCGCTGGGCCAGCTGTCCCCGTAATTGCGCCAGTTGGCCTTCCGCCGCCGCCAACTGCTGGCTTTGAAAAGCCACTTCGTCCTTCAGCCGGGTCAGCTCCTTCTGGTCCACCGCCCGCACCTCCACGGTGGAGGAATACAGCAGATCGTCACTTTGCAGCCCTGCCGCCCGGCGGTACAGATTCAGAGCCATGGCTTTGTCCTGGGCGACCCCCAGCCCTTTTTCATGCAGGTTGCCCAGATTGATCAGAGCCCGGGAGAAGTTCTGCTGGGCGGCTTTCTGGTACCACACCGCGGCAGCCTGGTAGTCCGGCTTCAGGCCCAGCCCTTTTTCGTAGATCTCGCCCACATAGGTTTGTGCTTCCGGGTCTCCGGATTGCGCCACCGGCAGCCAGATTTTAAGAGCGGTGGCATAGTCCGCACGGTCGAACGCCACGTATTCACCGCCGCGGATTTCGCAGTCCGTGGCGGTGGTTTTGATGGGGCGGCGGGCGCTCAGGTAGGTGGTCTGGCTGCCCAGCTTTTTCACCTGGCCCGGTAACAGGCAGTCGATAATCAGCAGGTCGTCCGCATTCTGGCTGCCGGCGGCCGCCGGGCCGGTTCCGGCGCTGGGATTGGCGGCGCAGGCGCTCAACAGAACGCTGAGAAAGCCAATGCCGAAGCCGCTGGCGGTGAATCTGAATCCGGAGAACATACGCATTCCTCTACCGTTAGAAAACTTGTCTTTCATGTGCAGTATAACCTTTAGCCTAAGGGGCTACCTTGTTACTTTGTCACAGCCACTGGCCTTAATAATTGGTTCAGAACTGATCAGTGTCCACCAGGGGCGCCAACCCCGGTCATGCCTGGTCTCCGGCACTGGCACGAAGTGGGCCCGGGGCTGAGTGGCGGCGTAGGCCTGGATCCATTGTGGCAGGATTTCGCGATCCGCGGTGGCGGCCAGGTGGCACTGGGCGATGGACGGCGGCAGCGGCGGCGCCTGGCTGGGGTCCAGGGAGCGGTCCAGGGGGGTATAGTCGTGATAGGTGGTCCAGCGCGCCACCGCCAGATTACCCGCCAGGGTCACCACCCGATCCACCTGGGGCAGCCGTGGCGCCAGCAGTACCGCCAGGGTGCCACCACCACTGTGGCCGATCAGGGTCACCGGGCTGGAGGCCGGCAGCTGTTGCCGCAGCACCGCGGCCATACTGGCCACGGTGTCCTCGCTGTAGCGGGCCAAAGTCCATTGCCCGGGGTGGCACTGGGGATCGGCAGTGTCGAAGTAACAGGGACGGCCCAGGTACAGGGCCGGAGCCGGGTCCCGTGCCATCATTGGCAACAACAGCGGGGAACGGGGTGTCGGGTCCGCTGCCGGTCGCCCCTGCGGGGTAACGGCATGGCCATCCCCTTCAATATAGACATGCCAGCGGCTTGCTGGGGTGGCACAGCGGGCGGCAGTGTTGGTAAAAATACGATGAAGAAAGCGCTCGCCCGGTAGCAGTTGCTGTTGCAGGTCCTGCTGGCGGGCCAGTTGCTGGTAGGGAACACAGCCGGCCAGCCACAGTACCAGAATCACTAGCGGCCCCAGGTGGGTTTGGCGGAAACAATCAGTGCTGGCCATGTGAATCTGAGTGTTGGGTGATACTGGCTATGGTAACGAATGAATCGCCGGCCTGCAGCCGCTTTCCATGGCATGCGGCCGGTTGCCGGCTGCTACACTGCATTGTGCAGGATGCGGTTGCGCCCGTGGCTGGAGCGACCGTACCGGGCCGGTTACGGCATTGGCCTTTTGCGACAACTCCTGTAACAATACACCGGAGATCCGCAACGAGTAAGCAACTGCATGGTGCAGACCCATTGGTTAAGCAGCGCGGCAACCCACTGTGGCGCCGTCAGAAACATGAATGAGGACGCGTTTCTCAATCGCAACAATGATGGATTGTGGGTGGTGGCCGATGGCATGGGCGGGCACGAAGCCGGCGAGGTGGCCAGTGAAATGATCACTGCGTCCCTGGGGCGGGTGGATGTAAGCCAGCCATTGGCCGATGTGGTGGATGCCATTGAAGATACCCTGCTGGAAGTGCACCACAAAATCCGCACCTATTCCCGAACGCACTGCGAAGGCCGCACCATGGGCAGCACCGTGGTGTCGTTGTTTGTGCGCGAGGCGGTGGGTGTGTGCCTGTGGGCCGGCGATTCCCGGCTGTACCGTTATCGCAACGGTGAGCTGCAACGGGTGTCCGAGGATCACAGCCAGGTCAATGAGATGCTGGCCCGGGGCATGATCTCGGAACAGGAGGCGGTGGACCACCCGGCATCCAACGTCATTACCCGGGCAGTGGGCGCCAGTGAAACCCTGTATGTGGATGTTACCCTGGTGGAGCTGCAGCCGGGGGACCGCTATCTGCTGTGCAGCGACGGCCTGTACGGCGCGTTGACGGAAGCGGAAATTGCCCGTCATCTGGAAACCGCGGATGTGACCCGGGCCACCGGCGAGCTGATCGAAAACTCACTGGCGGCCGGAGCCCGGGATAACGTCACCGTGGTGGTGGTGCAGGTACAATGATAACCTCAGGCAAAGAAAAAGAACGGGCGCAACGGCTGCGTCTGATTGCCCGTCAATACTGCGATGGTGAGTACAACAAGATCGAATACCGGCGCCGGCGGCGGGAGCTGCTGGAGCAGTGCGTGGCCAGGGACCATGAACCGGCGGCCAGGCCGGAGGAGCCGGTGGCCCCCGAGCAACGGCGGAGCCGGTCCATGGCGGTGCAGCGGGACTGGACGGCCTATGTGATGGTCAGCGTAACACTGGTGGTGGTGGGGGTTATGGGATATTTGCTGCTGGTAATGATGTAATTGCCGGGTCTGGAGACGTTGCATGGCTGACAGGATAGAGGTGTGGGTGGGCGATATCACCACCCTGCAGGTGGATGCCGTGGTCAATGCCGCCAACCGGGCCCTGGCGGGCGGTGGTGGCGTGGATGGGGCCATTCATCAGGCCGCGGGAGCAGAGCAATTGCAGGCTGCCTGCCGCAGGCTCGGGGGCTGTGAAACCGGCCAGGCAGTGATGACCCCGGGGTTTGCGTTGCCGGCACGGGCCATTATCCACACAGTGGGTCCCATATGGCAGGGCGGAGATAACGACGAAGCCAGTCTGCTGCGCTCCTGCTACCGCCAGTCCATGGCCCTGGTTCAGGAGCAGGGGTTCGCCTCCGTGGCATTTCCTGCCATCAGTTGCGGCGTGTATGGCTTTCCCAAGGCGCAGGCAGTGACCATCGCGGTGGCGGAGGTGATTCAGTGCCTGCGGGATTTCAAGACCATCAAGCGGGTGATCTTCGCTTGTTTCGATGACGCCATGGCGCAACTATACCGCCAGCAAGTGCGGCATGCTCAGGCCACCTGAACCTCGCGCTGCAACCGCAAATACTGTTGGCCCCAGAGTTTGATGGGGCGCCGTACCGGATAGTGGTCGTAATTGAGGGGTTGGGTTTTGGGCCGCTCCCGAACTTCCAGACACCAGATACCCTCCGCGAAGAAGGTAAACACCAGGCGCTCCCCCCGATGATGGTGGGCCTGATAGCTGCCGGGGGTGTAAGGCTGGGACAATTCCATTTCATCCAGCAGATTCAGCTCCAGGTCCAGCAGATAGATGTGCAGCGCCTCTTCGAAAGGATTATCATCGCCGGTGATCAGCACATAGCGCTGGCCGGAAGCAAACTGGTCCAGTAACAGGCGGCCGCGCAGGTCCCGACCGGTGGGGTGGCCCTGTAACAGCAACTGAATGCGAGGTTGGTTGTCCAACCGATAATGACTGGTGGCGGAAAACAGATTCACCCTTTTCATAATGGCCTCGGCCTTCGGCGGATGGTGAACAGGCGTGATAGAGCTCCAGTGTAAAGGGCATCGGGCCCGGATGATGTGAAGCTGTTGTAGAGGTTATTGTGCAAAATTACCATTTTCGAGCGATCGATCAGTCTGTATGTCACGCAAACCCATAATTCCGAAACAGATCAAGTGGTTCGTTGCCTCGATGCTGGGGGTCATGCTGCTGATGGCCCTGGCGGCACTCAGCGTGGATCTGATGTTCGCCCAGTGACGGCGGCTGCCTCCACCGAGATCCATCTGCGCGGCGACCGGCCCATGGTATACTGGCGCCTCATACGTAACCCATGGGTGGCGCAGATATGACATGGTTGCTGGTGGTGTTAATGCTGGCCGCGGCGGTACTGGCGGTGGTGGCCGCGGTGATGTGGGCCCGGGTCTGGCGTCAGCGGCGCCAGCAGCGGTCACTGCAGCAAGCGCACGCGCAGACGGAACAGAACCGCATTGATTACATCCATGAGAGCGTCAACGTCATAGCGGCGGCGGTGTTGGACCGGCGATGCCCGTTAACCGAGGGCTGTATCCGGACCGCGGTGCTGCTGGATAATCTGCCCCTGGATTGTGACATCAAGCATCGGCTCTCCGTCCTGTTTGAGGTATACAATGCCACTCGACATATTCCCACCCACAGCAGCTGGCAGGCCCTGGACCGCAAAACCCGGCGGCGCTTCCAGCAGGAGATGTGGGTGCTGGAGCGGCGCAACGAGAATGCCATCATGGAGGCCATGGCCTACATCAAAGGCAACCCCTTCGGTCGTGGCAGCGGCGCTTCCATCAATTAGGCGCGGCCCTGTCGCCAGGCCCCCGGCCACCGTCCGCTCATGGTGTCGCCTGGGGCTGGTCACGGTACTGGTGCTGGCGTTGTCCGGTTGTGGCGTGCGCTTTCTTTACAACCGGCTGGATTGGCTGATTCCCTGGTATCTCAGTGATTACATGGAGCTTAGCGCCCGGCAGGAAGCGCTGTTCGATGCCCGGCTGGAGGCGTATCTGGACTGGCACCGCCGGGATCAGCTGCCACAATATGCGGCGTTTCTGGAGCAGGTGGCGCAACAGGTGGAGCAGGGGCTCGACCGGGAGCAGATCGCTGCCATCGAGGCCCGCACTGGTGAATTAGCCCAGACTCTGGTGGACCGGATGCTGGAGGATCTGATTCAGCTGCTGGGCACGGTGAACGACCGCCAGGTGGAACAATTGTTCCAGCAGTTGGAGGAAGACAACCGGGAATACCGTCAGGAATACGTGGATCTCAGTGCCGATGAACAGCGTCAGCAGCGGTTGCGGGATGTGATTCGCTACGCCGAACGCTGGACCGGCCCCCTGACCGCGGAACAGGAGGCCCGGCTCGGGGAATGGGCGGATCGCTTTGCATTGATGGGGCCGGAGGTGGAACGGGCCCGGCTGGCCTGGCAGTACGAACTGCGGCGAATACTGGAAATGCGGGGCCAGCCGGAGGTTTACGCCGCCGCGTTCCGGAGCCTGATTGCCAATCCTGATATTGGCTACACCCCGGAACTGGACGCCAAACTGGCGCATAACAGCGAACTGGTGGTGGATCTGTACCTGGAACTGGACGAGACTCTGACGCCGCGCCAGCGCCGGCATATGGTGGACAAGCTGCGGGACTACGCCGAGGATTTTCGGATTCTGTCCCGGCAGTAGGGCGGTATGCACTGTCACTACGGCGCTATACTGAGCACTGGTTTGAGCCATTGGAGCAGGCCCATGGCCACTTTCCGCAAATACGGTCCCTCTGGGGGCACCCCGGAATCCCCCTGTGTCCGCAACTGCTGCCTGGACAACCGGGATATCTGTCTGGGTTGTGGTCGCACCCTGGAGGAAATCCTCCACTGGAATCAGTACAGTCCCCAGCAGCGGGAGCAGGCGTTCCGGCGGGCCAGTCAGCGGCGTGACGCCGATTCCACACCCCATTTTCCCCCGCACTGATGTAAATCAAGTCAATCAACACAACGTCTACTACTGTTTTTCCCGCAAGCCGGTACAATACGCCGCGATCTAAAGAGGAGACCCGGTAAATGAGACTGAATCGGTTTTGGGTGATGTTGCTGGCACCGATGTTCGCGGGCCCCGCTATGGCCGCAGACAATCTGCATATGATTTCCCACCCCCTGGCCATCACCGCCCTGGTGTTGTTCGTGGTGGCGTACGGCTTTGTGATTGCGGAAGAGTTTATTCACATGCGCAAATCCAAACCGGTGATTTTCGCCTCCGGGGTGATCTGGGTGCTGGTGTCCATTGTGGCGGGCCAGGTGGACG
>MDSV01216446.1_pt1 | contig 10272 bp, 10 predicted proteins | sample 810851 | NCBI WGS metagenome assembly MDSV01 (sample SAMN05326640, study PRJNA326480) | marine metagenome | isolation source: seawater | place: Atlantic Ocean: North East | collected 2012
AAAAAATTCTAGCTTGGTATGATAATAGCAAACGCAATTTACCTTGGCGTGTTAGCAAAAAATCACCAAAAAAGCTTTATTATAGACTTTTGAGTGAATTTATGTTGCAACAAACTCAAGTAAAAACAGTAATTCCATATTTCAAAAAATTTACAAAAAAATATAAAACCTTAAAGTCCTTATCCAAAATCAATGAAAAACAGATACTTAAACTCTGGGAGGGCCTAGGATATTATAGAAGGGCGAGGAATTTATTAGCATCGTCAAAAATATTAGTTAAAGAGTATAATTCAAAGTTGCCGAACACTTTAAAAGAAATAAAAAAATTACCAGGGGTTGGTGATTATACCGCAAACGCCCTTTTAGGCTTTATATATAATAAACCAACACTAGCTATTGATGGAAATGTAAAAAGAGTGTTTTCAAGATATCTAAATAAAGAAGAACTAAATATAAATTTTGAAAAGTTAATTTCGATTAATAAAAAAAAACTTTTTGCAACAAATAGAAACTCTGATTTTATCGAATCTTTAATGGAATTTGGTGCTTTAATTTGTAAACCAAAGGACCCAAAATGTAGCCAATGTTGTTTGAATAAAAAATGTAGGTATTTAAAATCATCAAAAAAAATTAAAACTAATAAAAGAAAAAAAATTAAAATTATGAATTATAATATTTTTTGCTACATTAATAAAAAAAAACAAATAGCTTTGACAAAAGAAAATGAAATAAGTTTTCTTAAAAATTTTAATTTACCACTAATAAAAAAAATGAATAATAATTCTGTATATGAAAATTGGAGATTTTTAAAAAATTATAAAAATTCTATTTCAAATTTAAGTTTAAATATAAATTTGTACTATAAATTTTCAAATAAAATTCCAAAATCTTATAATTGGTATTCTTTAAATACTAAAAATAAAGAACTAGTACCTAGTTTTACTAAAAAAATATTTAATCAGGTTTCAACTTTATTCTAATGAAAAAAAAAATTGCAATAATTGGAGCAGGAATAGCAGGACTGACTTTAGCAAATCTGATTAAAAAATATACTGACCACGAATTTATGGTTTACGAAAGAGAAGAAAGTTTGTCTCTCGAAGAAGGGTACGGTATTCAATTAGCAACAAATAGTATTAAAATTTTAAATCAAATTGATTTTAAAAAAATAAATAGTGAAAAAATATTTCATCCATCATCAATTGATTTTTACAATATTCAAAATGAAAAAATATGCGATTTAAATTTATCTAAGTTTAATAGCGTTGAAGCAAAATATACGACTCTTCAAAGATCGACTTTGATTGAATTTTTAAAAGAAGATATTTATACACAATACTGTAGATTTGGAAAAAAAATTAAAGAAGTCTCTGAACTTAAAGATAAAGTTTTGATAAAATTTGATGATAACACAAACGACCTCGTAGATTTTGTAGTTGCTGCTGATGGAATTTTTTCAAATACTAGATCTTTTTTTGAAAAGAAAAAATTAGAACCAAAATTCAAAAAAGCAATTGCAATTAGAGTAATATTAAATTCTAAATCTGAGCTAAACATAAATGAGGAAAATATTAGTTTAATGCTAGGTAGCAATAGTCATATTGTTTTATATCCAATAAATAAAAAGAAAGAGCTTAATATGGTCTGTATAATTAGATGTAAGAAATATGATCCAGATAATACTAAATTGTTAATTCAAGAAAAAATTTTAAAACAAAATCCTAAACTAAAAAACATTTTTGAAAACGAGATAAAAACATGGCCATTATATTTCACTACAAAGATTGTTCCGTCTACTAATAAAAAAGTATTTTATATTGGAGATGCCTTTAATGGATTTTTACCAACTCTTGCACAAGGAGCCGGGCAGTCAATAGAAAGTGCTTTTGAAGTATTTGATTTATTAAAAAAAGATAAACTTGATAAAGACAATAATTATTTTGAAATTAGATCAAAAAGAGCAAAAATTATTAGAAGTAGATCAAATTTTAATTTTTTTATATTTCATTTTTCAAGCTCAATTATGCAAAATATAAGAAATATATTTCTTAAGTTTTTGGTAAAACGTAAATTTTTTATAAAAAGATATTTAGGTAGAGTATATAAAAATTAGACCTTAGTTTCGGAGATAAATTTTTGCCTTAAACTATCAATAACAACAGTGGATCCATTTATATTGCAATGCCAATAAGTCCAGCCATTATAACTTTCGGCACCCATAATGGTTGCTGCCACTTTATGAATAGAACCTTCTGATTCTTTATATTTAATACTTCCGTCAGCCATAATTTTAGCGTTAATTTTCTTTTTTGGATCAAATAGGATAGTCCCAGGTTTTAATATTCCGAGCTCTACAAGCGAACCAAAAGGTATTCTTGGTTTAGACTTATTATTTTCAATTGTATCTAAATAGTTTTGTTCTATAGCTTTTGTTTTATTTATACGTTCATTAGCAGCCTTAAAATATGTTTTGTCCCTTTCTATACCAAAATACTTTCTACCTAATTTTTTAGCAACAACTGCTGTAGTTCCAGTGCCTAAAAAAGGGTCGAAGATGGTATCACCTTTATTTGTCGTAGCCAAAATGATTCTATGCAAAAGTGCTTCTGGTTTTTGTGTAGAGTGAATTTTTTTTCCATTTTTCTTTAATCTTTCTTTTCCATTACAAATAGGAAAAGTCCAATCAGATCTCATTTGTAAGTCATCATTTAAACATTTTAAAGATTGATAATTGAAGGTATATTTCGATTTCTTATTTTTTGAAGCCCAGATTAATGTTTCATGTGCATTCGTAAATCTTGTACCTCTAAAATTTGGCATTGGATTATTCTTTCTCCAAATAACATCATTGAGAAGCCAATAATCCAAATTTTGTAAGTGATACCCTAAACGAAAAATATTATGATAAGAACCTATTACCCAAATGCTTCCGTTATCTTTTAAAACTCTTTTACATTCTGTAAGCCAATCAATACAGAATTTATCGTATTCTTTGAAACTATTAAATTTATCCCATTTATCATTAACGCCTTTGACTTTGCTCGCATCAGGTCGAGTTAAGTTCTCTCCTATTTGCAAATTGTAAGGAGGGTCAGCAAAAATTAAATCATAAGATTTATCAGGAATTTTTTTTATTTCCTTTAAACAGTTCCCATTTATTATTTGATTGGAAAATTTAAGCATTGCTCTGATTCAACTCTAAATTGAATCTATCGTCAAACCCTTTTAGTAAAAAAAAGGAGTCCTCTTGTGCTCTGGATTCTTAGTTAGACAATATCTTGTGTATGGGTTTAAAATCTTTTCTGTGATGGGAGGTGATGCCAAATTTTTTTAAACCTTTTAAATGAGCCTTGGTTCCATACCCAAAGTTCGTTTCCCAAGCATATTCAGAAAATTTTTTAGAGAGTCTAATCATGAGGTTATCTCTATAAACTTTTGCAATAATAGAAGCTGCACTAATAACTTTTATTTTTTCATCTCCGTTAACAATAGTTTTATAATTTTTTAGTCCGTTAGGTGCGAAATTTCCATCTATTAATGTCAAATCTGGTTTTACAATTAGCTTTTTTAAAGCTCTTTTCATCGACAGTAGTGAAGCTTGTAGAATATTTAAATTTAAAATTTCTTCTACAGACGCTAAACCTATTGCATAAAATGAATGAGATTTAATGTGATCTGAAATTTCTTGTCTTTTTTTAAAGGCAATTTTTTTTGAGTCTTTTAGAAGTTTTAGATTAATACCTTTTTTAAGTATTACAGCTGCTGAAACTACTGGACCGGCAAGACATCCTCTACCAACTTCATCAACTCCAGCAGTAATGATTTTTTTTTTTAATAAAATCAAATTTTTTTATCTCTTATCATTTTTAAGTCTACCCAAGCCATTTTCTTTTGTGCAGGCTGCCTCATTAAAAAAGCAGGGTGGAATGTAATAATCACTGAAGTCTTGCAATTACCGAATTTTTTTTCAATCCATTTTCCTCGCATTTTAGATATGACAACATCTCTTCCGATTAATGCATTCATTGCAGTGCTTCCAAGTAAAACTAAAATCTTTGGATTTATAATCTGAATATGTTTGGTTATGAAAGGTAAATATCTTTTTATTTCTTCATCTGTTGGTTTTCTATTATCAGGCGGACGATAATTAATTATATTAGATATATAAACTTTTTTTCTATCTAAATCTATTGCAGCAAGCATTTTATCAAGTAAGGCTCCAGCTCTTCCCACAAAAGGTAAACCTTCCTCGTCCTCATTGGCTCCTGGAGCTTCACCAATTATCATTATTTTAGATTTGGGATTTCCGTCGCTAAATACCATATTTGTTGCATTTTTTCTTAGACTACAATTTTTGATTTCACTGATTAATTTTTTAAGTTTTTCTAAATTAACAACTTTGTTAGCTGAAATTTCATAATTGGCTTTTCTATATCTATTGATTGCCTTACTATTGTAAATTAAATTGTGATTAATTAGTCTATAATATTTTAGTAATTTTATAGGATTAAAACTATTTTTTTTAATTGTCATTTATTATGAAAATACAGAACATAAAGTTGAAGATTACAGCACAGATTATATTTGTCATCATTTTTTTTTTCACATCACCTGTTAAATCTTTGGATAAGTTTAATAAAGCAGAGCGTGTATCAGACTATTTTTCAGGAATATTATTATTAAACGACAACAAATATAACGACTCTTTAAATTATTTTAAAAAATTAAATGGGCTCGAAACTAGTCATATAAATTACTCAGTAAAGTATTTATATTCTTTAGTAAATTCTGGAAACTTAAGAGAGGCATTCAAATATTCAAAGAAACTTGAAAAACAAAAATTAGACAGTTTTGAAAGCCATCTAATTTCTGGAATATATTATCTTAAAAATTCAAAAAAAGATTTAGCTCAAAAACACTTTCTAAAAGCAAAGAAGAGAAGCTCAAGTTTTATTTTAAATGATTACGTCTCCAACTCACTTTTTAATTGGTCTAATTTATCGGACCTGAATCAATCTTTAATAGAGCTAAAAAAATTAGGACAAAGATTTGAAAATTTGAAGAAAATACAAAAAGCTTTTCTACATTGCTATTTTGATAGTTTGAGCACAGAAAAGCTTTATACCGAAATTTTATCTAATCAAGAAACCGACTTTTCAAGATATAATTATTTTTTTGCATCATATTTCGTTTCAACCGGAAGAATTAACAAAGCCAAAGAGGTTGTAACTAACGCACTAGAGCTGTATCCGCGAAATTTATTACTTAACCAATATAAGATTGATCTAAACGCAAAAAAGAACATTTTAAAATTTGATTGCAAAAAGGAACAGCATGTTGTTGCAGAAATTTTGTATATTACTGCTAACGCATTATCTTCGCAATCTATTTTTCCTTTATCAAATTTTTATTTAAATCTTGCCAAATTCCTAAATGAAGATTTTCACTCGTACGATACTTTATTAGCAGAAAATTTTTATAAGATTGAAAATTTTAAAAAAGCTGAAAAAATTTATGATGATCTTAGTAAAAATGGAGAAGCATTTCACTGGTATTCATCAAAGCAACTTGCAAGAATTTCGATAATTAATGATAATAAATCTGTTGCGCTTGATCTTTTAAAAAACTCTTATAACAAATTATTTAAAAAAGAAATTTATGAAACCTTTGATTATGCTGAATTTTTAAAAAATAACGAAAAATTTAAAGAGTCAATTCAATTTTATACTAAAATTATAAATCAAGTCGACAAAGGCCACCCGCTTTACGCTGAGGCTACCGATGGCAGAGGTGTAGCGTATGAAAGAATTGGTGAATGGGATAAAGCAGAAAAAGATTTATTGAAATCATTACAAGCTGATCCCGATCAAGCTTATGTAATTAACTATTTAGCTTATTCATGGATTGAAAAAGGAATAAAAATAAAAAAATCTTTAAGCATGTTAGAAAAGGCAAATAAACTTAAATCTAACGACCCTTATATAACAGACTCTCTTGGTTGGGCTTTATACAAGCTTGAAAGATACGAAGAAGCTAAAGAGTATCTTCAGTTAGCAGTCAGCTTATTACCAGCTGACCCAATAGTAAACGATCACTTAGGAGATGCTTTATGGAAAAATGGAAAAAAAATTCAAGCAAGGTATTACTGGAATTATGTTTTAAATCTTGAGAAAACCGAAGATGATCTGAAAAAAATTGTTGAGGAAAAATTAATTAGCGGTCTTTAAAAAATGAATATAAAATCTTATTCAAAGATTAATCTAACATTAAAAGTTAATTCTAAATACAAAAATGGGTTACACAATATTCAGTCATTTTATTGCTTGATTAACTTATTCGATGAAATAGATATTAATAGAATTAATTCGACAAAAGATGAAATATCTTTTAAAGGCCGGTTTAAAAAATTTATAAAAAAAAAGAACAATTCTGTATATAATTTATTGAGCCAACTTAGAAAATTAAAATTAATTAATAGTTTTTATTCAATAACAGTAAAAAAAAATATCCCAATTTTTGGTGGACTAGGTGGGGGCACAAGTAACGCAGCTTTTATATTAAAATATTTTTTTAAAAATAAGGTAAACAAAAATTTATTAAATAAATTAGAGAACAAAATTGGGACAGATCTTAGACTTTTTTTTCAAAATCAAGGGTACTTAAAAAATTTAAAGACAATTATTAAGATAAAAAATAAACAAAAATTTTATTTTTTACTTATCCAGCCTAAGATAAAATGTTCCACAAGAGAGATTTATTCAAAAATTAGAGAATTTTCAAATAAAGAGCTATTTAATGAAAAAATAACAAAATCTAAAAAGAATATTTTAAATTATTTATGTAATAATAGAAATGATTTACAATTTATTGTTGAAAAAAAATATCCAATTATTAAAAGATTATTGAATGATATAAAGAGTGAAAATGGATGCTATTTCTCTAGAATGACCGGTTCAGGGTCGGTTTGTTATGGATTATTCAGAGATCAAACTGTAGCAAAAAAAGCTCTTTATAAATTGAAACTTAAATATCCTAAATTTTGGTTCACATTGGCAAAGACTGTTTAATTTTCATGATTTATGATATATGAGATTTCTTAATATTGGGGCATAGCCAAGCGGTAAGGCAGCGGTTTTTGATACCGCCATCCTAGGTTCGAATCCTAGTGCCCCAGCCACAAACGTATGCTTGATAAAAGTTTCAATTTAATAAAAAAAATTAAAAGAAACCTATTTCCATTTTATAAACATAAAGAAATACAAAGTGTTTTTAACAAACTTCAAGAAGGATACTCTAAAGACACTATCACCGCTAGATTTGTTGGAGGTTGTGTTAGAAACCATTTATCTAACAATGAAATTGATGATATTGATATCGCAACTATATTAAGTGTTAACGATATTAAAAAAAAATTTGAAGATACAGATTTTAAAGTTGTTGAAACTGGCGTAAGACATGGAACAATTACTTTAGTAACTAAAAAATTTAAACTTGAACTTACCACATTAAGAAGGGATTTAGAAACAGACGGTAGGCATGCCGAAGTAGAATATATTGATGATTGGCACCTAGACTCCGAAAGACGAGACTTTACCATTAATGCTATTTATCTTGATATAAATGGAAAGATTTTTGACCCTCAAGGCGGAAAAAATGATTTAAAAAATAATAATGTGAAGTTTATCGGCGATCCTCAAAAAAGAATTACAGAGGATTATTTGCGAATAATACGTTTTATTCGTTTTAAAATTATTTATGATAATAAGGTTGAACCTACAACTATTAAAGCAATTAAACTTAATCTAAATGGAATAAAAAAGATTTCTAAAGAAAGAATTTTAGAAGAGTTGTATAAAATTTTAAAATTAAATAATTTTGTGAATCTAAATGAAAGTATTGATTTGAAAGAAATTTTTGTTCTAATTTTCCCAGAATTTAAAAATATCAAACGGCTAGAAAGATTAATTAAAATTTGTGATTATTCTCAAGTTAATAGAAGTTTATTATTAGCAGCTCTTCTAATAGATGATAAAGATACCCATGAATATTTTGCCCATAAATATAATATTTCAAAAAGTATTAAGGAAAAGCTTAATTCCTTTGCTGAAAATCTAAGATCAGTTAATAAAAATAAAGATTTTTTTAATAAAGATCTTGAGAAAAATATTTACCTATTAGATAAAAACCATTTGATAAATTTAAATATTTTAAATTTTGTAATAAATCCAAATATTAGATTGAAAGATTTTTCTGAAATATTAAAAAAAATACTTAAAGCTAAAACTCATAAATTTTCAATTAATGGTAAATATTTAATGGAAAATGGTATGCAACAAGGATCTCAAATGGGCAAAGTTCTTAAAAAAATTGAAGAGGAGTGGATGGAAAATAATTTTGATATAAATAAAGAACGTGTCAAAGAAATAATTAGATCTTATTCAAATTAAATATATTCAACATCAAGTATTTCAAAACTTTTTTCACCTGAGGGAGTATTTACAACAACCATGTCACCTTTATTTTTTCCAATTAAGGCTTTGCCAATTGGGCTCTTATAAAATATTAAGTTTTTTTTTATATCAGCTTCGTCTTGCCCAACTAATTTATAAGTAATCTCTTTTTCAATCTCTAGATCTTTAAGTTTAACAGTTGATCCAAAAATTACCTTTCCATCGTTTTCGATTTTAGATACATCAATTACATTAGCACGAGCTATTAAATCATTTATTGCAATTACCCTACTTTCAATTAAAGCTTGCTGTTCTTTTGCAGCATGATATTCAGCGTTCTCCTTTAAATCTCCATGAGATCTAGCTTCAGCAATAGCCTCAACTACTTTTGGTCTTTGAACATTTTTTAGATCTTCTAACTCTTTTTTTAAATTTTTAAGACCATTAACTGTTATAGGTTCTTTATCCATAATTACTTCCATTTAGCTTCAGGTGGTAATGACATTAAAATAGATTCAATATTTCCTCCTGAATTCAAACCAAATTTTGTACCTCTGTCATATAGGAGATTAAACTCTACATATCTACCACGTTTAAGCAATTGTTTTTCTTTATCTTTTTTTGTGAAACTAATTTTTTTTTTTCTTTTGATCACTTTATTTGAAATATCAATAAATGCTAATCCAAGTTCTCTCACAAATTTAAAATTTTTTATCCAATCTTTGGTTTCATAATCAAAAAAAATTCCGCCTATACCTCTAGCTTCTTTCCTATGTGGTAAATAAAAGTATCTATCACACCAAAGTTTGTATTTTTTATAATTTTTTTTATTTTGTAAACAAATTTTTTTGAGATCATTATGAATAATTTGACTTTCTTTTTTATCCTCGTGACTAGGTGTTACATCCATCCCCCCACCAAACCATTCTTTAGATGTTACTATAAATCTTGTATTAAAATGAATTGCAGGAATCTTTGGATTTTTCATGTGAGCTACTACAGAAATACCTGATGCCCAATACTTACCTTTTTTTTCAGCACCTAGAATATTGGATCTAAATTTTTTTGGAAATATGCCTGAAACAGTGGATTTATTTACTCCAACTTTATCAAAAATTTTCCCATTAGTTAATAAATAAGAAGTCCCGCCACCTTCTTTATTTTTTTTTTTGTACCAATTCCTTTTAGAAAATTTAAATTTATTATTTTCCAAAATCTCAAAGGATTTACATATCTGAATTTGAAGGTATGAAAACCAACTATCAGCCATTTTTTTTCTGTAATCAGACGAAATCATTATTTTAATAAATTATTTTGTCTAAGAGCTTCAGCAGAAATAATAGCTACGCTCATAGCAACATTAAGGGATCTAGTTTTTTTATTCATCGGAACTTTTACTTTATTTTTAATAGTTCTATGGACTCTTTCTGGTACCCCAGCACTTTCTCTTCCAAACAACAGAATATCATTCTTTTTGAAAATAAACCTATGGTAGTTTTTTTTAGCCTTTGTTGTCATTAGCACAATCCTTTTTTTTTTATTTTTGCTTAAAAATTTATCATAATCTTCGTACCTAAATATCTTACTAAATCCCAAATAATCCATCACGACTCTTTTAAACCTTGCGTCATGTAAATCAAAACCGCAAGGTTCAATAATGTGAATTTTAAGGTTCAAACAAGCGCTCAATCTTATTATTGCAGCTGTATTTTGAGGTATATCCGGTTTATATAGTGCTATGTGCATTATTATTGCTTAATTTATGTGTCATTCTGACCCTAGAGTATTTAAAAACATAGTTTAAATAAATATATACATTATA
>MDSV01008090.1_pt1 | contig 10271 bp, 5 predicted proteins | sample 810851 | NCBI WGS metagenome assembly MDSV01 (sample SAMN05326640, study PRJNA326480) | marine metagenome | isolation source: seawater | place: Atlantic Ocean: North East | collected 2012
GCGGCGCCGGAGGCGGCGCTCGCGGAGGCGCGGCGCGAGCGCGACGACGCGCGGCGCGCGGAGGCGCGCGCGCGGGAGCGACTGGACCGAGCCGAAGCCGGCGCGGCGAGGGACGTTTTCGCGCGCGAGCTCGCCGAGAACGCTTGGCGCGACGTCCAAACGCTGACGCGTTCGGTATCGGCGGCCATCGCGGTGGACGGCGAACGGCTCGAACGGCTCGAACGGTCTCTTCCGCGGTCTCTTCTTCCGCGGCGGTCTCTTCCCGTTTCGCGGGACGAACGCGACGCGGATCTCGGCGCGACGACGACGCCTCCAAGAGACGCGGAAGAGACGCGCGGATCTCGGCTCGCGACGACGGTCTCGCCCACGAGCGAACCGAAATCGACGTTTGACGATGATTCTTCCGGAGAGGATGCTTCCGGCGTGACTCGCCGCGTGGACGCGGACGCGGCGGTGGACGTCGACGCGTCCGGCGGCGCGGCGCGCGCGGTTTCCGAAACCGTCCGCCGCGCGCGCCGGGCGCGACCGGTCCGAAAGTCGCTCGCGAGAGACCCGGCGTCGCTCTTCGCGCGGACGCGCGACGCGCACAGAGACGCGCGTCGAGACGCGCGCGGAGAAGGCTTCGAGACGGGGTTCGAGACGGACGCCGACGCGGCGTTGCGTCGGTATCGTTCGAGGCGCGCGCCGACGCCGGCGGAGAATGCGCTCGAGGCGCGCTTGCGCGTCGCGGGCGCCGCGGCGAGGCGCGCGCGCGAGCCCTGGCGCCCGCCCGGCGGGTGGTCTCCTGAGCGCCGCGCGCGCGAGTGCGAGTAATACATAGCCCCGACGGCGAGGCGAGCGAGCGCGGACGAAGCTCCGACGCGCGGCGAGAGACTTTTCGCGCGAGACGAGACGGAAACAGAGAGAACCGGTTTTCGGCGCGACTCAAAACAGCCTCGTGACATTATAAATTCGCCCGATTCCCGTGCGCAGTGTCAGCACGCCGTCCGTCTGTAAGCGGGATCCAGTGGGCGGGAAATTGGGGAGCGGAGGGTGGCGCGGGGGGGTGCCGCCCGCGCGCGCCGCGAAGTCCTCGCCGTGGGCTCGTTCGACGCGTCGCGTCGAAACGCGTCGGTCGTGACTTTTTCGTGACGTGCGCGCGCGTCGTTCTCGCGCGATCGAAACGCATTTGTGACGCGCACGGCGGCGAAAACGCGCCCGGGGGTTCCAAGTGGGGGCTTTCAGTGTGGATCGATCGAGTGAAATTGGCGATGAGCGCGGGAGACGCGAGCGGGTGGCGCGGGGGAGGGCGAACGCGGAGAATCTCGAGTGATGAAAGTAGAGTGACATGAGTAACTCGCACAACAACGCTACGGATGGACGCACGAGGTACGTCCCCGTTTCGCCTCTGGTCTCGAAGACCGCCCTCGACCGTCACGAAATTGACGTCATTTTCTTTCGAACCGTGGCATTCATTCAATTGTGGTCATGAAGGGGTCCGAGGACCTCACGAAGAAGGAACGCTTACTTGAACTTGGCCTTCTGGGCGTCGGACATACCGCGCCACTTGGCGCCGAGCTCCTTGCCGACCTCGCCGAAGCTGAAGCCGGGGTTCGCGGCGACGATCTTGGGGCGCTCCGCCTTGCAGAACTTCATGTACGGGCCGGGCTCGCGCTTGGGCTTGTCAGCCTTCGCGACCTTCGCCTTCTTGGGGGACTTGGCGGGCTTCTTGGTGATCTTCTTGGTCGCCTTGGGCGCCGCCTTCTTGGTGGGGGTCTTCTTAGGGGGCATGGCGGATGTTGGGTGGGAGTGTTTGCGTTTGCGGGTGCAAGCGCGTGAAGAAGTGACGCGCGACGCGCGGGATTTCGATTTTAGGAAACGCGCACTTACTTACCCCTTTCAAAAAAATAAGAACGCCTCCGTTTCATCATTTGTGGTTTTTTGGAACTAGAATCACGCTCGATGCTTTTTCTTTTCGTTACACGGCGATGAGGATATTTTCGCCGTGTGTGAGTCACCCGACGCCGTCGCCAGTCTCTCATTCGATGGGCGTTTTCGCGAGAGGCTCGCTTCGCCGCGCGCGCGAGGGCGGCGCGCGTCCCCGCTCGACTCGCCGCTTTCGGCGCGGGCCACCGCCAACGCCACGAACGAGAGAATGCGACGGGGACCGTATGCTTCGCCCTCGCGATACACCACGCGTCGACGCGCGCGCGCGCCGAACGCGCCGCTCCTGTCGTCCGTTCTCCTCGTTCGCCTCCTCGTCGCGCGTGAAGTTACGTCGCGTTCGCGCGGACTCCTTTTGATGAATGCACACATATCCATATTATAATAAATACCTTCGTGCTACTAACCACAACATGATGGTCTTGATAAGTCTTGATAAGTACGTGGTCATCGCAGTGAGCCACGCCTTCTCGTCGCGAACGCGGATTTCAGATTCCCGCGCGCTTTGCCATTCGAGAACGGGCGACGGGGCAGCGCTTTCGCGTCATTTCTTCGGCGCGACGAAGCGCGAAGGGTGGGGGAAACGCCTCCTCTGGTTCAGTTCGGGAGACAGACTCAGACGGCAGTCTTGCCACCGTTCTGGGAGGTGTCCTTGTACGCGCGCTCGCCGTGGATGGAGGCGTCGAGGCCCAGCTCGAGGGCGTGCTGGGGGGGGATGATCTTCATGAACTTTTCGATCACCTTCACGAGCGCAAAGCCGACGGCGTACGCGTACACGGCGGTGCCGAGGGCGGCGGCGAATTGCTTGCCGAAGAGCTCGCCGGAAGCCTTCGCTCCGTTGACGTTCTCGTCGGCGAAGATACCGATGCAGAGCGTGCCGAGGAAGCCGCCCATGCCGTGCACGGCGAACACGTCCAGCGCGTCGTCGATCACGAGCCTGTCCTTGACCAACTCGACGAGGCCGTAGCACCAGGGCGCGGAGAGGAGGCCGATCACCATCGCCGCCCAGGGGCGGACGAATCCGGCAGCGGGGGTGATGGTGGCGAGGCCGGCGATGGCGCCGACGCATGCGCCCACCAGCGTGGGCTTACCCTTGTGCAGCCACTCGATGATCATCCACGCGAAGAGCGCGCACGACGCGGAGATCTCCGTGTTGATTCCGCCGAACGCGGCAATTCCGTCCGCGTTGAGCGACGATCCGGCGTTGAACCCGAACCACCCGAACCACAGCATGCCCGTGCCGAGCGCGACAAAGGGGATGTTGTGCGGGTCGGTGTCCAGCTCAGTCTCGATCTTCTTGCGGTGGGGCATGGCCATGACCGCGGCGAGCGCGGAGAAGCCCGCGGAGATGTGCACGACGATGCCGCCGGCGAAGTCGTACACGCCCCACTCGTACAGGAAGCCGCCGCCCCACACGGAGTGGCAGAAAGGAAAGTACACGAGGTGCACCCAGCCGAAGATGAAGACGAGGTACGGCGCGAACATCATGCGGTCCGCGAACGCGCCGGTCATCAGCGCGGGCGCGATGACGGCGAACATGCCCTGGAAGACTGCGGCGCGCGTGGGAGGGAGACGGCGCATCGGGGGGAAGGGCGGTCAGCGCGGGGACAACGCGACAGCCGGATCGGATGTGGAAAAAAGCGAGTCGACGCCGAAAGAAAACAGCGGCGCTGACGTGAAAAAGTGAACCTCGCGTGCGTCTGACGGTCTGACGAGGCTCGCGTCGTTTGAGTTGTGAAACCCCACATGCGGGTAAAGTAAAATCGTCGAGGAACGCGGGGAACGGCGGCGGGGACCGCGCGCGTCGGACGCGCGCGCCGTGCGCGCCGCGGAAGAGGCAGCCGAAAGACTCGCCGCGAGGACATTCGAGTCGCGGTGCTCTTTCGGCGCGGCGCGGCGCGCGCGCGGCGTTTCTGTTTCGGGCCGGGGGGAAGACGCACGTGCGAAGACGAGGCCGGGGATGTTGCCATCGAGGTCCTCGATGTTGGAGAGCATGGCGTAGCTGGACGGGTCGCCGAACAGCTTGCCCGATTTGCCGAAGCAAAGGGAGAAGCCCCAGACGACCCAGATGATGGTCACGAGGCCCATCGCCACGAAGTTCTGCATGATGATGGTCAGCACGTTCTGCTGGCGCACGAGACCGCCGTAGAAGAACGCGAGGCCCGGGGTCATGAAGTTCACCAACGCCGCGCAGACGATGATGAACCCGGTCGAGCCGGAATCGATCTCCATCTTGACTTTAGACTGATGTGTCTGAAGCTTCTACGTCTCGGAACCGAGTACGCCGAGAGTGCGCGCGTTGAAGACGCGTCGCGGAATGGCGAGGTTGGCGGCGGATTCGTTGGGGAGGTCGTTATTCTAAAACTAACTGTTTTCTGGAGGCAGGGTTGCGACCTTTCGCAGGTGCGACCTTTCAAGGAATCGAGCACGCCCTGTCTAAATGCTCATATGAAACATTTGAAAACGGCAGAACCCTCGGCCGAAAAAACAGATTTTTTTGGTGCGACCTTTCGCGAGATCAACAACACGAACGAACTTTCTGACTGAATGCAAGGCGTTTTGGATGATTTCACGTCGCGTCACGAACAGAGGACTGGTCACGACTTTTTTGAAACTGTTTTTCGACGACCATGAATCCGAAAACCGAGCTTCGAGGCGCCAGCCGAGCGCGCGCTCCGTTCTCGCGGCGAGACGAAGAACCCGGAACGAACGATACGGGCGGCGATGCGCGCGCACCTCGACCGACCGCATGACACGTGAGCGTCGCGACCGCTACGTCGCGTGCGTCTCGTCGTCGTCCTCGAACCTGCCCGGGTCGTCGGCGACGTGCCGCGCGAGATCCGCCGAGACGACGATTTGGTCGTCGAAGCGTCTCAGCGCGTCGAGGCGCGCGGCGGCGCCCGCGCCGGCGGCCATCTCGGACTCGTCGCGGTACCAGCCGTCGCCGTCGTCTTCGTCCGTCTCGTACATCTCATCCTCCGGGTCCGGGTTCAACGCCGCGCAGTCGCACAGCGCTTTGAACAGAGCGCCCAGCGCCGCCGAATCTGCGGGCGCGAGCCGAAGCTCAGTCGTCTCCTCGAGCTCCGTCGTCTCGTCATCCTCCGCGGCGTCGTCTTCTTCATCCGCGCCGCGCGTCTCACCCCGCGCGGTCTCAGGGCTTCGCCGCGGAAAGCCCTCCGGCGCGCCGCCCTCGATCTGCGCGTATATACACGGCCGAAAGCCCTCGCTCGCGTCCGAGGACACCGCGTGCATGGCGACGGCGCGGAGAGGCACTTCGTACCCGCCGCTCCGCGCGTCGTCGGGGAACCACACGAGTCTCCGCGTCGTGACGTGCGCCGTCCCGGGGTTCTCGGTCGCGTCGTCGCCCACGTGGAAGGAAACGGGAAGGCTCAGGGCGACCGTCTCGTCGACTGCTCTCGCGAGACGTGGGCGGACGTGAGGCGGGACGTGAGGCGGGTCAGTCGGGGCGCGTGTCGACGAAAGACGCGGTACGACGTTGGCGGGTGCCGATCGGGCGAGAAAAGCGCGCGGTGTCGGAGGGGGGGGGAGAGGTCGAGAGAGAAAGGCGGGTGGGGCGCACGACGCACCCGCTTGGTCGCACACCGGTCCGCCGGAATCGTCGCGGTCGGTGCACGCGCGTATGCCCGATTCGGTCATGGTGATCACTCGAGGCGCCGCGAGGATTGGCGGGGGCGAGAGGAGTTTTCGCGTCGCGGCTTCATCGTCGTCAGAGTACGAGAGAAGTGCTTCCCGCGGTGTGTGAACCGGTTTCCGGCTTTCCCCACGAAACACGCGACTACCAGTGAAATGTTTTGCGAACGTCTATGGCGGTGCCCGCCCAGTGCGGACGGCGCCATGGCGACGGGGGCGGCGCCTGTGCGCCCCAGGGCGGGGCTCATTCGGGACCTGCTCGAGGGATCTTTCCCCGAGCTGTATCCCCCGCCCGAGCTGGAGCCTGAGCCCGAGGAGGTGGAACCCGCGGAGCCCGAGGCCGAGGCCGAGGCCGAGGCATCCGACGATGCTCCCGAGCCGGAGCCAACCGCAGACCCTGAGCCCGAGCCCGAGCCCGAGGAGGGTGCTGGGGAGGCTCCCTTGGAGGACGACGCGGAGCGCCCGAGGACGCCGGAGCTCGACGCGTACCAGAAGCGCATGGCCGAGATCGACGCCAGGGTACGCGCGCGTGCTGGCCCGAACCTCGGACGGAACCACGGTCAAACCGAACGTTCCAAAAAAGGGTGCCTTTTTTTTTCTCTGCGTTCTTCGCGGTTTCCCTCCGCTCCGCCGGCCCCCTGACCCCCAGACCCCACACCACCCCGCCGCATCCCACCTCTCCACCCCAAAATCTGCACCACTCAGGCTGCGTCGCGCCTGAAGCGCCTGGACGCGGCGGAGACGCACCTCGACACCGCGGAGGCGGAGGCGGCGGCGGCGGAGCTCCGCGCGCTGGAGGTTGCCGACGCCATGTACACGGCGCGCCACCGGCTGACCGGGGCGCCGCGCGCGGCACCGGACGTGCGCCTTGACGCGTCGCTGGTCAGCGAGCACGACTTGATCGACGCGAAGGCGCTCATGGCGACGAACGAGGCGCGGCTCGCGGCTCGTCTGACAGGAGCGCCTTCCTCGCCGTCGCGGATAAATGATTCCCGCGCCGCGGGCGCGCGAGACTCGAGCGACGTCGAGACGTCGGCAGAGCCCGCCCGCGAGCCCTCGTACGCGGCTTCCACGAAGAGCGCGGAGAGCAGGGCCGCCGCGCGAGCCCAGCGGCTCATCGAGACCGTCCCGCCGTTCCGCAAGAGCGACACGGGCGAGGCGATGACGGAGGAGGAGTGGACGAACAAGACGCGCGCGGCGCGCGCGCGAGCGGCGGAGCGCGCGAGCGAGATGGGCCCCTCGCGCCGCGAGGTGGAGGAACGCGTGCTGCGTCGCATGAAAGCGCGCGCGAACTTCGCGCCAAACCCGAGACACCGTCTGACGGACGAAAAGTTCGAAGACGTTTTCGTGCTCGACCCGCCGACGGTGCGGTTCGCGGAGTACGTCGCCGGCGAGACGTACGAGGCGCGCCTGACGATCCGGAACAAGTCGCGGCTGTCGCGCCGCGTGCGCGTGTTGCCCGCGGCGAGCCGGTACTTCTCCGTGGCGGAGTGCGTGTTTCCGAGCGAGCACGGCATGCTCGCGCCGGGCATGGCGTGCTGGACGGTGGTGCGCTTCCGGCCGGAGAGCCTGGCGGACTACGAGGACTTCGTCGCCGTGGCGGGCGAGACGACCCGCGGGCGCGCCGCGCTGGTCGCCAAGCGCCCCCCGCCGCGGCTCACGATCGACCCGGTGACGGACGTCGGCGCCGTGCTCGTGGGCGGCGACGTCGAGTTCCGCGTGCCGTTCAAGAACGTGGGCGGCCGCGGCCGGTTCCGCCTGGTGGACGAGAAGGACTGGCCGGACCGGACCACGCCTCTGGTTTTGCCCGACGAGACCGCCGACCTCGCGCCGTTCGGGGAGAGGCACGAGGACGACCCGACGCCGTGCATCGCGCTGGGGCCGTTCCGGGTGGGGCCGGGCGTGATGTCCCTGGAACGAAACGCCGTGGAGAAGCTGCGCGTCGGCTTCGCGCCCCCGCGCGTCGGGCCGTTCACGCGCGCGTTCCGCGCGGTGTGCGACAACGGGCAGGTGAAGACGTTCGAGGTGACGGGCGTGGGCACCGCGCTGGACGTCGCCGTCGCGGCGATCGACGGCCGAGACGTCGCCGCCGGCGAGCTCGCGCGCGTGAGCGAAAACCGAGGCGACGCGCGGTCCGCCCCGCCGCCGCTGCGGTTCGGCGCGTGCGAGCCCGGCTCGGTCACCCGACGCGTCTTCGCCGTGCGCAACAACACCAAGGTCCCGGTGCCGTTCGAGTGGGACCTGCCAGACCCGGACGCGAGCGACGCGTTCGCGCGCGCATTTTCTGTCGAGCCGCGTTCCGGGATCCTGGGCGCCGAGACCGAGATCGAGTGCGTCGCGACGTTCGCGCCCGAGCCGGGGTCCGCCGGCTGCGGCGCGGAACAAAACGTCGCGGGCCGGTTCAGGCTCGTCGTGGACGCGGCGTTCCCGCCGCGAACGCCGCTCAACGGCGCGGCGATGTTCGCGAAGCCGGTGGTGGTCGAGGACTTCCGCGCGGCGGGCGCGGCGGCGCCGCACGACCTCGCGCTGGACGCGCACGTCCTGCACTTCGCCGGCGCTCTGCTGCCCGGGCGCCACTACGACCGCGAGGTGCGCGTGACCAATTCGGGCGACGCGCCGTGCGCGTTCGCCTGGGCGGGCGCGGACGCGCCGCCGCGGGGGGGCGCGGCGGCCTCGTCCGCCGCTTTTTCGGTGACCGATTCGGCGCCGAAGACCGAATCTATCCTGGTCTACCCCGCGGCGGGTGTGGTCGCGCCCGGCGAGACGGTGACGTGCGTGGTGGAGGTGACGGCGCCGGACGCCGGGCGCGTCGACCGCCACCTGCGTTGCGCGTGCGAGGACGGGCCGACGCTGCCCCTGCGCGTGACCGGCGAGGCGGAGGGCCCCGAGGTCGTGGTCGCGCAGTCCGCGATCGACTTCGGGCTGCTGCGTCGGAACGCCCCGGGGGACACGTACGTGCTGCTGCGCAACCCCGCGGCGGTGCCGTGCGCGTGGCGCGTCGAGGAGCGCCGTCTCGAAGCCGCGGCGGACGCGACTGAGAACTTGGCCCCCGAGATTGTCTTCTCGGCGTCGAGCGGCGTGCTCCCCGCCTACGGCGAGATCGAGCTGGAGTGCACGTTGCGTCCGACCCGCGCGGGGGCGTACCGCGGCGTGGTGAGCGTGTTCTCCGGCGGGAAGACAAAGGCGGGCGCCGTCGTGCGCGCGCGCGCGGACGTCCTGGACCCGCGCGCCGCGCTGGACGCGACGCGCGTGGACCTCGGCGTGACGTTCGTGGGCGTCCCCGCGACGCGCGTCGTCCAGTTGCAAAACATGACCATGCTTCCGGCGGCGTTCCGCTGGTCCGACGCGCCGGAGGGCGAGGACGACGCGTGCGACGGCGCGATGCTGGTGCGCTGCGACTGCCCCTCCGGCGAGCTCGCGCCCGGGGCCACGAAAGCCGTGCGCTTCGACTTCACGCCCACGCGGCCTGTTTCCGCGCCGCCGGGAGCCGCCGGCGCGACGTACGCCGCGCTGGTGGCGTGCGACGTGGAGGGCGCGCGCGCGCCGCTGGGGTTCGCGCTCGAAGCCGAGATCCGCGGGCTGGAGGGAAACGTGCACTTCGACGTGCGCCGTGCGGGTCCGGGCGCCGGCGGCGCGCTGGTGGCGTCCTCCCGCCGCGACGACGCCGCGTCGCGCGCCGTCGCCGCGCTCACCGCGCGCGAAAAAGAAACGCTGGGCGCCGGTCTGGGCGACGACGCGCGCGTGGACTTCGGCGACGCGTGCCAGGTGCGCGAGCACGAGACGATGGAGCTGGTGGTGCGCAACGCCACCGCCATCGAGACGGAGGTGAGCTTGTGTGTCGAGAAGTTCGGCGTGCGCGACGCCACGGCGAGCGAGGCGGCGGCCAGGCGGCGCGACGCCGCCGGAGCCGGCGCCGGCGGCCGGGGGGGAGGCGGGCTGGACGCCACGCGCGGCGGCGCGCGCGCGCTGGGGGGCTTGGCGGGCGGCGACGGCGTCGTGGCGGCGACGCTCTTGGCGGCGACGGAATCCCGCGCGACGGCTGGAACCGGTTCGCGAACCGGTTTCGACGACGACGCGCGTTTGTTCGGCGCGACGGCCACCGCAGGGCCGGCGGCGTTCGCGGCGTCGACGCGGCGACACGACGAGCGCGATGACGCGGAAGAAGCGTCGCGCGTCTTCCACCTGCCCGGCGGCGTTCCCGGCGGCGGCGAGCTCTCGTTCTCGGGGGTCTCGGGCGCCGGCGCGCCTTTCGGCGCGAGAAAAAAAGGGAGAGACGAGAAGAAGACGAAGAAAAAAACCGTCGTCGCGTTCGCGCGCCCCAAGCTGGGCGACGCGCACGAGACGGTCGCGTTCTCGCGCGGCGCGGGCGCGCGCATGGCGCGCGCGCGCGCGTCGGCGGCGGCGGACGCGCGGGCGCTTCGCGAAGCCGGCGACGCGGGCGTCGCGTTCGCGCTGAGCGCGACGCGCGGCGTCTTGCCCGCGTTCGGCGAGTTTCGGGTTTCCGTGACGTGCGTCTCGGACGCGCCGGGCGAGTACACGGACTGGATTCATTGCGCGGTGGGCCACTTGCCCGTGCGCCGCATCCCCGTGCGCGCCGGCGTCGCGGGCTCGCCGCTGGAGGTGCGGCCGACCAGGCACGCGCCCGCGGGCGCGTCCGCCGCGCTCGTAAACGTCGGCAAGGCGACGGTCGCACGCGA
>MDSV01052357.1_pt1 | contig 10271 bp, 10 predicted proteins | sample 810851 | NCBI WGS metagenome assembly MDSV01 (sample SAMN05326640, study PRJNA326480) | marine metagenome | isolation source: seawater | place: Atlantic Ocean: North East | collected 2012
ACTTGACATCTTCAAATTACTCTATTATAAACTTCCGATAATTAATGGTTATCGGAAATATATGAATGATTTAGTAACAGATGTTAAAAGCTTAGAGCTAGAAACTTTAAAGAACTTAAAGAGCTCTAAGGCTTCAAATACTTTAAGAGCATATAAAGCAGATTATAAAGATTTTGCAGGCTTTTGTTACAAACATGGTTTTAAATCGATGCCATCAGAACCAAAAGTTATTAGTCTTTACCTAACCCATTTATCTCAAACTTCAAAGTTTAGCACTTTAAAGCGAAGATTAGCCTCTATAAGCGTCATTCATAAAATTTCTGGTCATTATATAGATATAAAAAATCCTATAATTACAGAAAATTTAATGGGAATAAAAAGAGCAAAAGGAACACATCAAAAAGCAAAAAAACCAATATTAATCAATGATTTAAAAGCATTAATTAATGCAATAGACAAAGAAACCAAAGATATCGTCAGATTAAAAAATAGGGCTTTGATTCTAATAGGTTTTGCTGGCGGATTTAGAAGATCTGAATTAGTTGAAATAAATTTTCAAGATATAGATTTTGTTACAGAAGGTGTAAAAATTTTTGTAAAAAGATCCAAAACAGATCAGTCAGGCGAAGGAATGACCAAAGGTATCCCCTACTTTTCAAATCAAAATTATTGTCCAGTAATTTCTTTAAAAAAATGGTTGGAAAAATCAAATATTAAGGAGGGTAAAATTTTCAATATATCAGACAAAACCGTTTCGTTAATAATAAAAAAGTATATATCTGTAGCTGGCCTAGATCCCAATAAATATTCAGGACACAGTTTAAGATCAGGGTTTGCAACGTCAACAGCTGAATTAGGAGCAGAAGAAAGAAGTATAATGGCTATGACAGGTCACAAAACAACTCAGATGGTTAGACGTTACATACAAGAAGCAAATTTATTTAAAAACAACGCTTTGAATAAAATTAAAATTTAATTTATAAATTTTTGATTATATTTCGATGAAGTAAGGAAAAATCTTCTCTATTAAACGATTTATACTTTTTTAAGTAAGCGTTGAAACGAATGTACCAATCTTCCTTTGATTTTTCTAAAATATCAAAGATTTTAATATTTAATGAATTGGCAGCATGTATTATAGCACCATGACAAGATATAAGTAGTTTTGCATTTCTAAGTAATGATTCTAAATCATCAAATGAAGGTTTATATATAAAATAAGCTTTATTATTTAATAAATTTTTAAAATATATTTTTTCATTAATCTTAGTGAATTTACTTTTAATTTCATTTAATAAGAAAAAATCCACTAAACCAGATGTAATAATAACATTATTATTCTCAAGTAATTTGTCTATGAAGTGGGTAAATTTTTCATATGTAATATTAAAATTTGTATAAGTAGATATATATAAATTATTAGTAAACTTTTCATCTAAATGTAAATGGATATAATTTTTGATTGGGAGATTCCTGGAAAATTCATTGTCTTTTTTATATTTCAAAAAATTAAATTTACTAATATTTTTTTTCATTTCAGAGGAAAGTAAAACTTGCTCATGCATATTAATTAAGCTAGTTTTTTCGTCATCTTTAATGAATTTAATATTAAAGAACTTCCAGAATTTATGATGCTTGTTACTAGGTATTAAAGCAACTTTGTTTTTAGATTTAATAAATAAGGATGAAATTATAGATCTATCCTTTCCATCAAATACTAAAATACTATCAAAGTTAAATTTTAATAAATTGAAGATAAATTTAATTTTTTGTGTGAGGTTTTTTTCAGGAAATAATATAACTTTATTAAATATTTTAAGACCTTCTGCATATTCCTTGTTCTTTTTTGAAGCCACTAAGGTTATATGTGAATCCTGATATTGTTCCTTTATCGCAAGTATTGCTGGGCAAGTTAAAAGCAAATCACCTATTCTGTCGGTTCTAAATATTAAAAATTTGGATACCATTTAAATTTAAATATTTATCTATCATCCCACATATATTTGTTCTTACTATAATTAATACCAAAAGTGTTATTAATAATATAATCAGCAACAATTGTTGAATTGAAGTATTTCATATATTTTGCTTTACCATTCTTGGCAATAATTCTTCTTTCTTTGTCATCTCTTGCAAATTTTTGAATTTTTTCCGATAAACTTGATAGTCCTTTGTAAAAAACTACTTCTTTATTAGTAAAAAAATTATTGTACATAGTATTTTGATGAATGAACGTAAGCAAACCATTACCTATAAGCTGAGTAATCCTATCGCTGCTGTAATATTTTATTGGATTGCCTCTGCTTAAATTCACTCCCATTTTAGCGTTTGAGATTGACTTAAGAAAAGAATCTGCCCAAATTGGTTGAACATTATTAATTCCATACAAATCAAATTTAACATTGGGAGTTATTTCAACGAGACGATTAACAAAATCAGCCCTTTCGTCATACTTACCTCTTTTAAGTTTCCCCCTATGTACACCATGACTTAATGCAAAAAATACATCCATTGAACATTGACTATTATTATAATTGTTTAGTACTTCAAAAGATGAATCTGTAGGATTTGGCATAAATAGACATAATTTCTTTTTAGGTAGAAAATTTAAAACATCTGGTGAAGTAGTTATAAAATTGGCATCAGTAAACTGAATCTTATCTAATATTCTAGATTTGTTTTTTTCATAATCTGGTCCATTCTTGATTAAAGGATCAAGAAACCATTGAGCAATTTTTAGATCTTTATAATTTTCTTTTAAATAAAATAAAGTCTCATCTTTAATTAAATCAGCATGACCAAAAATTAAAAGATCTGGCTTGTAATTGAAAACTGTATTTATTAATTTTTTGTTAAGCGATCTTGAACCTGAATAATCTTTAATACTTCGATAATGCTTTATAATATCTCTATCACTAAATTCAAGGACGCTATGTCCTAATCTTATAAATCCATTGTTTAATCTTCTTCCAGTGTTAAAAAAAAGTCTTCCATCATGTCTTTCGTTAAAGTTTGTTACGTGTAAAATTCTCAAACTTTTTGAAATAGGAGTTGAGATTTTTTTTGAAGGTAATGATATTTGAATTAAATTATGTCTATAGGCATCAATATTTCTTGAACTTTGTAGATTAGTATGAAAAAAATTTTTAATAGAAAGCTTTTGAAGTTCTAGTCTCTTATTTTTATTTTCTATCAAATTTTTAATAGCTGTATATACAGATGTAACACTTAAATCTTTTAAAATTATTCCATGAGTAACAGTTTCTGGAAGTCCTCCTTTGTTACTTATAATTGTCGCACATCCCCTGCTGGTAGCTTCTAAACTTGTTCTACCTAATGGTTCATCCCATCTTGAGCAAGCAACAGCTATACTTGTTTTTTTGAAAATTTCTAAAACTTTATCGTGCTTTTGAAATCCTAAGTTTAATAATCTTTTATGCTTGAAATTTAAAGTTTTTCTAGATTCATCTCCAATAACTATAGCTTGCCAATTTTTATATTTTTTAAGTATTTTAATTACAGCTTTTCCAAATAAATCATAGCCCTTGGCTTTATTTAGTTTACCAACAAAAGTAATCCACTTTTTTTTATTTTTCAAATTTACTTTAGTAGGTTTTGTAGATTGGTATATTACACTCAACTTTTCAGTATTTATATGATAACCAACAATATCTTCTAAGAATCTTTTTTTAGACCAATGACTATTAAAAATAATTCTAGTAGCATTCGATAATAATTTTTTTCTATCATTTGTTGATCTTGACCCGGTCATTGTAAGAGGATCGTTATGAAAATATAAAATAATTTTCTTTTTTTCTCCTTGTTCATGAATCATATGAAAATAATTTGGTCTATTATGAATTTCTATTATGTCAGAGGGAGATTCTTTTTCATATTTTAAAAATTCTTTTACATAAATTTTGCTGCCACTTTGAACGATATTTTTTTTTAATTCTATGTTTTTATAATTTAAATCATAAATTTTTTTTAAATTCGTATTACCAAAAACTGTTATATTCTTTTTATATTTGCTTAGTTTAATTGTATCTTTCACAAATAGAGACACCGCTCCAGGATAGACCGGTGAAAAGTTTTCTTTATATGGTAGTAAAATTGAAATTTTCATTTATACTTATTTTTAATTAAATTTCTAAACTTCCTATTTTTCTTTATATAACATTCTCTTAAAATTGCCTCTTTTTTAGATATAAATTCCTCAAAATATAACAATTTCCATTTTCTTCCCCGAGTAAATTTGGCTCCCCTTCCCTTATTATGTAATTTGATTCTTTTTTTTAAATTATTTGTGTATCCGGCATACGTGGTTAATTTATGACGTTTTTTAGATCCTATTAAATAAACAAAATAAGTCATTTATTTGGTTTGAAATCTATATTTTTGGCGGTCCCACGGGGAATCGAACCCCGATTAGATGATTGAAAACCATCTGTCCTAACCGTTAGACGATGGGACCTATTAAAATTTACTTGTATTTATTATATATTAAATGTTTTCTCAATAATCAAAAAGATTGTTTTATGGAAAATTTAAAAGAAAAAATTCAAGAAGCTGTTAATATCTATAAATCTGGAGATTTAGCAAAAGCTAAAGAATTAGCAAAAGGACTTCTTAAGAACAATCCAAGGATTGCCTTCCTATACAATTTTATGGGTATAATTTCAGCTGCAGAAAATAAGGTAAGTGAAGCTATAAATTATTATGAAGAAGGCATAAAAATTGATCCAAAATTTGCAATGATTTATAACAATTTAGGTTTAATATACTACCATAAGAAATCATTCAATGACGATAATATTAATAAGGCCAAAGAGCTTTATGAAAAGTCTATAAACATAGATAACAAAAATCCTGAACCTTATACAAATTTAGGAATTTTATGCAATTTAAAAAATAAAATAGAAGAAGCAATCAAATATCATAAAAAAGCAATAGAAATAAATCCAAAGCTATATGTAACATATTTAAATTTAGCTAACGTATATATGTCTAGTGGCAATTTTGATGAAGCAAGAAAAGTTTTAATGGAATCGTTAAAAATAAATCCTAATTTTAGTTATGCACATAGACTTTTAAGTAGAATTACAAATTATGATGACAGCAATAATGAACATTTCATTCAATTAAAAAAAACATTTGAGAATTTAAAAGATAAACAGGTTGATGACAAAATACATTTAGCTTTTGCTTTAGGCAAAGCAAGTGAAGATATAAAAAAATATGAAAAATCATTTTCATATTACGAAAAAGCTAATAAGCTGTGTAGAAAAAATATACTTTTTTCTATAGATAAAGAAAAAGAAGATTTTAATGACATTAAAAAGACTTTTACAAAAGAATTATTTAAAAAACATACTAAAGATGGATCAGATGAATCAAGATCTATATTCATAGTTGGGATGCCGAGATCTGGCACTACACTGATTGAACAAATTCTCTCTAGTCATAAAAAAGTCTATGGTGCAGATGAAGTAGAGTTCATTCCAAAATTAATAGATAAACATTTTGGAAAAGATAAATTAAATCTATTTTTAAAAGGTGTTTTTAACCTCGAACCAAAGGAATTTAAAAAAATAGGTGAAGAATATATTTCTATGATGAAAAATATATCTAATAATTCATTTATGACAACTGATAAACTGCCAATTAACTTTACATCAATCGGTTTAATTAAATTAATTTTACCTAAGTCTAAAATTATTCACTGTTATAGAAATCCAATGGATAATATATTTTCTATTTATAAAAACCACTTTCCTGGTGGTAAAATTAACTTTGCGTATGATTTAAATGAAATAGTTGAATTTTATAAACTTTATAGAGATTTAATGAAGCATTGGAACAACATTTTACCAGACTTTATATTTAATTTAAAATATGAAAATTTAGTTAATAATACTGAGAAGGAAATTAGTGAAATGTTAAATTTTTGTAATTTAGAATGGGAAAATGCTTGTTTAGAATTTTATACAAACAAAAGACCAATAAAAACAACAAGTGATACTCAAGTTAGAAAAAAAATATATAGTAGCTCTATTAATAGCTGGCTTAATTATAAAGATTTTTTAAAAAAATATGAGAAAGAACTAAATATATAAATTAATTTTTATTTAATATGTCGAAAGTATTATCTATAGGTATTGCAAAATTAAAAGGTGGAAAAATTCTCAGCGTAAACAATGTCAATGCTATAGCTGGAAAAGGTTTATTAGACGATAGAAAATTTAAGGATAATAATGATAAAAAATCTCAAATTACTTTAATCGAAATAGAAAATATTGCTTCTTTTAATCATAAGAATAAATCTGATATTTCTCCATTTGATTTTAGAAGAAATATAATTACGGAAGGAATTTCCTTGAACAATCTTGTTGGTAAGGAATTTTTTATTGGGAAAGTAAAAGTTAAGGCGCACGATTTATGTAGACCCTGCATATATCTTGAAAAATTATTAAACCAAGATAATTTTGTTAAAAAACTAATTTTAAAGGGTGGTTTACGTTGCGAAATTTTAACCGATGGTAAAATTTCAGTAGGTGATATAATTAAATAGTATGATCAATTATATAACAGCACCTTTTAAATGGTTCTTTAAACTCGAGGCCGCAAGTGGACTTGTTTTATTATTTGCTGCAGTTATTGCTTTATATTTAAGTAATTCTTTTTTAAGTAACTATTATTTTAATATTCTTAATATTCATTTTCTTATAGGTACAAAAGATTTTGGCCTAGATTTAAGCATCATTCATTGGATTAATGATGTTCTAATGGCAATTTTCTTTTTTGTAGTTACTTTAGAAATTAAGAGAGAATTTCTACAAGGTGAATTATCAAAACCTAAGAGAGCATTATTACCAATAATCGGTGCGGTTGGTGGTATGTTGGTTCCTGCCCTTATATATATAGTTATTAATTTTGAAACTGGATATACATTAAGAGGTTGGGCAATACCTTCAGCAACAGATATTGCTTTTTCTATTGGTGTATTATCATTACTTGGCACTCGTGTACCATTATCATTAAAAGTTTTTCTAGTAGCGTTAGCTATTATCGATGACCTGGGGGCAATTGTAATTATTGCTTTTTTTTATTCTTCTGATCTTCAATATAATTTTTTATTATTAATGCTTGTAGCTTTTATTGCATTGCTTACCCTAAATAAATTTGGTGTTAAAAAGTTTTCACCTTACTTATTACTTGGTATATTTCTATGGTATTTCACATATGGGTCAGGAATTCATGCTACAATTTCAGGTGTGTTGTTAGCTACAGTTATTCCACATAGATCTCACGAAAAAGATTTTTCTCTTTTATTAAAAATGGAACATTTATTATCGCCTTATGTAGCATTTGGGATTATGCCTCTATTTGCGCTAGCTAATGCAGGTGTTGTGCTTGAGGGAATGTCTTTTTCTACAATGTTAGATCCAGTTCCATTAGGAATCATTTGTGGTTTATTTTTAGGAAAACAACTTGGGGTCTTTATTTTTTCTTATCTAGCTGTAAAATTAAAAATAGCTGAAATGCCTTCTAACTCAAATTGGATAAAATTTTATGGAGTTGGTATTTTAACTGGAATTGGTTTTACTATGAGCTTATTTGTTGGAAATCTAGCATTCGTCGATTATCCTAACAATATGGATGGTGTAAAAATTGGAGTTTTAGCTGGGTCATTTTTGTCAGCGACAATTGGATATTTTATGCTATTTATGAGTACGAAAAAAAAATAATAAATTTAAATGCTTAAAAAAATAAGTTTTATTTCTATAATATTATATATGATCTCATTTTTATCATCAGCTGAAGCCAAATATGAAAAATTAGCATATGATTTTGATTTTAAAGATTTAGATGGAAGCGAATTAAAATTATCTGATTATCAAAATAAAGTAATTGTTGTTGTTAATGTAGCTAGCAAATGTGGCTTTACAAAACAATACGAAGATATGCAAAAAATTTGGGAAAACTATCAGGAAAAAGGACTTGTAATGCTGGGAGTGCCCTCAAATGATTTCGGAAGTCAAGAGCCAGGAAACAGTAATGAAATTAAAAATTTTTGTGAAGCAAAATTTGGTATCTCCTTTCCAATGACTGAAAAAATATCTGTTAAAGGAGAAAATTCACATCCTTTTTATAAATGGGCAAAAAAAAATCATGGAAGTTCTGCTGTTCCAAAATGGAACTTTCACAAAATTATTATTGGTAAAGATGGAAAAATTGTAGATACGTTTGCATCGATTACTAAACCCTCCTCTACTAAATTTATTTCTTCTATTGAAAAAGCTTTAAAGGATTAAAAATTAATAGTATTAAATTTTCTTATAAATTTAATACCAATCCATCATACGCAGGTACAATATTTTTGGGCAATTTTCTTAACAAATCATAATAATCGAGTTCATAATGAAGATTTGTTAAAATAGTTTTTTTAGGACTCAGCATGCTAGAAACATATAAAGCTTCCTCTAAATTCAAGTGTGAAGGATGTTTCATAAGTTTTAAACAATCAATTACTAAGTAATTTAAATTTTTAAATTCCCTTAAATTTACTATGGAAAGATCGTTGCAATCACTTATGTATGCTGTTTTTTCAAAAACATAGGCTATGCTATTAATTTTACCATGTTTTACTGGTAGAGATGAAAAAAATATTTTTTCTTTCAATTTTCCTAATGAAAATTTTCTTTTAATAATATTTGCTTTGACTATTGGTTTATAATTCGGCGTTTTTTTAAAAAGATAAAGTTGAGTATTTTTAAGATATTTAATTGTGTCATTGTCACCATAAACATTTATTCTTTTTTTATATTTCCAATAAAATGGTCTTAGTTCAAAAAGTCCATTAGTTTGATCTGCATGTTTATGTGTAAAAATAACAGAGGAAATATTTTTAATTTTATTCGAAATAAGTTGATTTTTTACGTCAGGTGATGTGTCGATTAAAATAGCATTCGATCCTTTTAAAATCATTGCAGAACACCTAGTTCGTATATTTTTTTTTACTTTTTTGCATTTGCCCCAAAATCCATCTATTCTTGGAACTCCAACTGAACTCCCACATCCTAGTATTATTAATTTAGATTTCATATTAAGTTATATTAAAAAGTCCTTTAAAATTATTAGTTGTTTTCTCTTCTAAAATTTCCTTAGTAACTTTTTTAATTTCTGCAATCTTGTTTACAGTGTGGTTAATATAAGAGGGTTCGTTAGGTTTACCTCTGTAAGGAACTGGCGCAAGATATGGAGCGTCAGTTTCTACTAACAATTTTTCTAAAGGTATATTCGAAACAGTATCTGTTAATTCATTTGAGTTTTTAAAGGTAATAATACCGCTAATAGATATATAGCAGCCTATATCAAGCAACTTTTTTGCAAAATCCTTTGTTCCGGTGAAGCAGTGGATAATAATTTTTTTTTCATAGTTTTTTATTTCGCTTTTGAGTATTTCATAAGTATCTTTTTCAGCATTACGAGAGTGAACAACCAAAGGAATATTTAATTTATGTGCTGCATTAATATGATTAATAAAGCTTTTTTTTTGTATACCAGGTTCGCTATGAGTATAGTAATAATCTAATCCTGTTTCACCAATACCAATAATTTTTTCATTTTCATTTTTTGCTTTTATTATTGCATTTGAATCTAAATTTTTATTATTTTTCGTTTCATGAGGGTGAATACCAAAAGTTCCATATACATTTTTATATTTTTCAATAATAAGTTTTATTTTTTCAAAACTTTCTACAGTAGTGCAAATAGTTAACATTAAACCAACTTTGTTAATCTTTGCTCTTTTAATTACTTCATCTAAATCATTATAAAGATTCGGATAATCCAAATGACAATGTGAATCTATTATCATTGTTGTATCTTTTTAAATAGTATTTTTAGTGTTTTAATATGAACCTGATCAGGAATTATTTTTTTATTATCAAGAAAGGATAGGTTTCTATTTTTATGACTTATACTTAATGCATCAAGAACTTTTGTAGTAGCTAAGGGGATTATCGGATTCAATAGCAAAGATATTTTTGCAATTTGTTCAAGAGCTAGATGTAAAATATTATTCATTTTCATCGTATCAGTTTTTTTTAACTTCCAAGGCTCTTCATCATTAATATATTTATTAGTTAAAAAACTTATATTAATTACTGATTTAATATACCCGTTCAAATTCTGATTATCCATTAACACCCTTAAATTTTTAGTAAACCCTTCTACTTCTTTGGAAAATTTTATATCTGATTTAGATA
>MDSV01083550.1_pt1 | contig 10271 bp, 9 predicted proteins | sample 810851 | NCBI WGS metagenome assembly MDSV01 (sample SAMN05326640, study PRJNA326480) | marine metagenome | isolation source: seawater | place: Atlantic Ocean: North East | collected 2012
AATTTAATTAGATATAAAAGTTATCTAAAAAATTTAATCATTTTTTTACCTTTATTCCTAAATTATACAAGCTGGAGTATAGCCAATTTTAGCAAAATAGTTTTACCTGTAATATTTTTCAGTTTTTTAGCCTCATCTATATATATAATTAATGACTTAACTGATTTAGAAATAGATAAAAAACATAAATCTAAAAAATTAAGACCCTTAGCCAGTGGTCTGATTAAATCTAAAACAGCAATTTTCATTTCATTATTTTTAGCAATTATATCTTTGTTATTTTTTTTTAAATTCTCTGATTTTAAAGTTTTTATATTAGGTGCTTTATATTTTATAATTAATTTTTTTTATTCTATCTTTTTAAAAAAAATAAAATATTTAGATATATTAACTGTCTCAAGTGGTTTTTTCATAAGAGTATTTATTGGATCAATTATAACAAACCTTACAATTTCAAATTTCTTTATTAGTCAAATTATTCTTTTTTCATTGTTCATTTTAGTTTGTAAAAGAAGAGAATATTTTTATTCTTATGAGGAGAAAATAATTTCACAATATAGTCTAAAAGAATTAAATTTATTTTCAAAATTCTTTCTTATAATGAATATTTTAAATTATTTTTTATATTTTTTTTATGGGGAGAGATTTACTTATAGTCTTTCATTAGAAATTTCGTTATTTATTTTTTCTGGGTTAATTTTAAGATATTATTATATAAATAATAAAAATAAAAATTTTGATCCAATTTCAATATTTATAAAGGATAGATACTTAATGTCATTTTCACTTGTATATATTTTTAATTTTGTTCTAGGATTTTATGGATTTTATTAATTTAAAAAAAATAAAAAGTTGGGCTAAATCTTATTCAGGCAATTATCTTTTTTACAAGCCTAGAAGTATAGATGAAATAAAAACATTATTATCAAAAAATAAAAAATTAATCTCATCTGGAGGTTTTAGGAGCTATGGTGATAGCGCTATTAGTGATGTTATAATAAATAGTAAATATTTTAATAAAATAATTAATTTTGATGAAGAGTCAGGAATTTTGAGAGCAGAGTCAGGTATAACTATAGATGAAATGATAAAATTCTTATTGCCTAAGGGTTGGTTTTTAAAGGTAACTCCTGGAACGAAATTTGCTACGCTAGGGGGATGTATAGCTAGTGATGTTCACGGTAAAGAACACCATTTGGAAGGTTGTTTTAGTGAAATTTTAGTTGAATTGAAATTATTAGTTAATAAAGAAAAAGTTATAGAATTGAGCAGATCTAGTCACCCTGATTTGTTTCAAGCGACTTGTGGAGGTATGGGTCTAACAGGGTTTATTGTTGAAGCTGCAATTAAATGTAAAAAAATTAAATCTTCTAATATTATTTTTAATAAAGTTCTCAACTATAATATTGATGATGTATTTTCATGTTTTGAAAAATATAAGAGTTCAAACTATTCAGTAGCTTGGTTAGACACAAAAAAAAATAAAAATAACTTTAAATCAATTTTTATGCATGGAGAATTTTGTGAGAAATCAAAATTAATTTTAAATAATAAATCAATATTAAAAATACCATTTAGTATAAAAGTCATCAACAACTTAAGTATTAAGATATTCAATCATTTATATTTTTTTTGGAATTTATTAAGTATAAAAAAAGGTAAAATAAATTATGAGAATTTTTTCTATCCATTAGACAAAGTAAAAAACTGGAACCAGCTTTATGGAAGAGATGGATTTCTGCAATATCAATTTATTATTCCAAAAGAAAATGCTAAAGAAGCTATTTTAGAAGTATTAAATTATTTAAATAACGTTAATTATCTATCCTCTTTGGCTGTTCTGAAACTTCATGGTAACAAAAATTCTAACTTTATATCTTTTCCTATATCTGGATATAGTTTGGCATTAGATTTTCCTTATAATAATAAAATTAACTTGATATTGAATGAATTAGATAAGATAGTTTTAAAGTTTAAAGGTAGAGTTTATTTAACGAAGGATAGCAGATTGTCTAGTTATTTTTTTAGAAAATTTTATTTAAAATTTGAAGAAATTACAAAGGTAAAAAAAAAATATAACATATTTAATTTTAGCTCTAGTCAGTCAAAAAGAATAGGTATTGATGAATAGAAAAACTGTAGTCATACTAGGAGCTACATGTAATTTAGGTATTGAGTTAAGTTTTATTTACGCAAAAAATAATTTCAATCTAATTTTGATTTCAAGAAATTATGAAAAAACTGATAATCTTAGAAATTCTATAAATCAAAAATTTCCTGATATTACAATTACAGTTTATGAGCTTGATATATTAGATTTAAATAGTCAAAATATAGTTTATAATAAGATAAAGCAAGTACCTGCAGGAATAGTCTCATTAGTTGGTGAAACTCATCAAGTTGAAAAAATTAATGAAAAAAATTTATTAAATATAATTAATATAAATTTTACATATTTAATAAACTTTCTAAGCTTTTTTCTAAATGATTTTGAAAAAAAAAATGAAGGTTTTGTGATATGTGTTTCGTCAGTTGCAGGATTAAGAGGTCGAGGTAAAAATTTTATTTATGGAAGTGCAAAAGCTGCTTTAATAACTTTCTTATCAGGATGCAGAAATTACTTAAATGATAAAAATATATTTATTATGACAGTATTACCAGGATTTATAAAAAATAATAACGATAAAAAAAAAATATTTGAAAATTTTCTTCAGATTGAACCATCTGTTTTAGCAAAAAAAATATATTTAGCGCATAAACAAAAAAAAAAAATAGTATACTCTAATTTTTTGTGGAAATTAATTATGTTGATTATACAACTTTTACCAAATAAAATTTTTAATAAGATTAAATTTTAATTTAATAAATAATGGGAAGAATTATTAAATTTCAGTCAATAAAATTTTTTGATTATAAATTTAAATATTTAATAATTAAACTATTAAAAGGTGGCGGTTATGTTGTTGCGCCAGCAGCATCAAGCCTATGTGATATTAAAGTAAATTATAAATATTATTTTTCACTAAGAAATGCTGATATTGCTATATTTGATAGCGGTTTTTTTTGTATACTATTGAGACTTTTTAAAAATTTAAAAGTAAAAAAACTATCAGGATACTTGTTTTTAAAATCACTTTTAGAGTACAGGTATATAAAAAATAAAAAATTTTTTTTAATAGACCCATCTTCAAAAGAAAATAAAAAAAATTTTAATCTATTAAGGTCTAAAGGTATAATATGGCAGAAATCTTATGTATCCCCCGTTTATAATTTTTCAAATTTTAAGGATTTAAAACTACTTAATAAGATTAATTTTTATAATCCAGATATTGTAATAATAAATTTAGGAGGAGGTATTCAAGAACCATTAGCCCATTTTATAAAACAAAAATCAAGAAAAAAAAATTTAATTATTATTTGTACAGGTGCAGCAATAAGTTTCTTAACTAAAGAGCAAGCCCCAATTTCTATTTTTTATGATAAATATTACTTAGGTTGGATGGTGAGATTAATTCATAATCCTGGGAACTATTTTCCCAGAGTTATAAAATCTTTTAAATTGTTCAAATTTTTTTAAAATTTATTTTAACATATTTAAAAATTAAAAAAAATTAATCGAAATTGTAATTAAATCTTAAATAAAATAATTTTAAAGATAAATTTAAGATTTTATATTTTGATAATAATTAATTATTTTTTCTATACCTTGTTCAATTTTAATTTTTGGTTTCCAAAACTTTAGTAAAAATTTATTTGACTTATTATTCATATTTTTTTGTACATTATCGCTAAATTTTAGTGGTTTAATTTTTATATGAATTCCTCTCCTAAATAATATTTTTTTTATAATTTTGGCTATGTCTAATATTTTTGTTTTTTTTGATGTGGTAAGGTGAAGTTCAATTTTTTTCTTTTTATAAAAATTAAATCTTCTCATAATTTCAAACAAACCTTTTGAACAATCATCGGCATATAAAAATTCTCTACTTTCATTACCATTTGTTAACATATTTATTTTTTTTTTATTTAAAGCCATTAATACAAAATCTGTAATTACATGTGATTTTTCAATTTGTTTTTCAATACCATAAACATTCCAAAATTTTACATATAAACAATTTTGAGTCTTAGTTATTTCTTCCCCAAGTCTTTTCAAAGCACCATAGTTTGAAAAATCCATATTTGACATTTGACTACTTGCAAAAATGAATTTTTTCTTATGTTTTTTTAAAAGTTTAAAAACATTAGTCATTATAAGTAAATTGTTCATTAAAAAGTTATAAGTATTTTGATATTTATTTAAATATCTCGATCCCCCAACATCAAAAGCTAAAAAAAATACAAAATCACTTCTTTTTATATTTCTTTCAACTTTTAAATTTTTAATATTCCTCAGATCAAATGAATTATTAAGAACGATATCGTGTCTTATGATTTGGTAATTTTTTTTTTTTTTAAAAAAGTCTACTAAGTGACCACCGATTTGTCCTTCCGAACCCAATATTAAAATTTTTTTTTTCATTATTTTAAAATATATTTAATTTTTGCGGAAAATACTTATCATTTTTTTAAAAAGATTATAGGGGTAAAATATTGAATAAGATAACAATAAGTTAAAATTTAAATCTCTAAAATTAAATATTTTAAAAAGAAGAAAATAATATGATCCATATGCATATAGCTTATTTAAATTATTTGCTTTCAAAAATTTTAAAAAATGATCTTGATTTTCCAACCAGGACTTTCTTTGCCAAGTTCTATCTTCAGTAAAAGCCTCAAAATCATTATCATATTTCATTACTTTACAATGCTTGAATAAATTAAACCTTTTTAATTTTAGAGCATCACTTGTAGCAATATAAAAATTTTCATTTATTCCCCAGTCGTACTGATTGTATGATTTTATTATTTCTTTAAATTTTATTGATTTTTCTTTTGATAACTTAAAAACTATTAAATCTATCCCGTAATGAGGCCAAAAATAATTTTTGATTACCCCATTTGTTATATGTGTATTTGGATAAACAAAGGCACAAAAATTTTCATCTTTAATATTTGATAATATTGAAAATAAATTATTTGGTACAATGATGTCAGCAGTTGAATATATTAAATAATGAAAATGATCCTTTTCTATGTATTGATCTAAAGCATTATCTAACATTAGCTTATTAGAATATTTTTTATTTTTTGGTAATTCGCTTTTAGGAATATTTATGTAAAAATTTTTAATATTTTTCTCATCAATAAATTTCTTTACATTTTTTTCATCAAACTGTGTAAGGCTAAAAGTAATATCAAAATTTATATTTTTAATAGATTCTACAAAAGAACTTTGATAAGAATCGTTTAACTCAGACGTTCCAATAGGCCTGAAAGATACTAACCATAAAGCTTTCATATATTTTATAATAAACAGTTTTTTTACTACTACTAGATAAAAAATTACTTTTTCAATGGACCTTATTTAGAATTTGTCTTGTCTTAAAAAAAAATTAGACTAAAAGATGTCTATGAAAATACTTGTAGCTGGAGCCGGTGGTTTTATTGGAGGACACTTAGTAAAAAACCTTTTAGATGAAGGACATGATCTAGTATGTGCTGATTTAAAGCCAATTGAATATTGGTTTCAAGTTTTTGAAAAAAGTAAAAATTTTTCTCTAGATTTAAAGGAATATGAAAACTGCTTAAAAGTTACAGAAGGAGTAGACTATATTTATAACATGGCTTGCAATATGGGTGGGATGGGATTTATTGAAAATAATAAAGCAGAATGTATGCTATCTGTGCTTATAAACACTAACATTTTAAGAGCATGTCTAAAAAACTCAGTAAACAAATATTTTTTTTCATCAAGTGCTTGTGTTTATAATGCTTCAAAGCAAAAAAAATCTTTTGTTGATGGTTTAAAAGAAGATGATGCCTACCCAGCAGATCCAGAAGATGGATATGGATGGGAAAAGCTTTTTAGTGAAAGAATGTGTAGACACTTTACAGAAGATTTTGGATTACAAACTAGAGTTTTAAGGTATCACAACGTCTATGGCCCAGAAGGAACATATGATGGTGGAAGAGAAAAAGCTCCTGCAGCAATATGTAGAAAAATTGCAAATGCAAAAATTAAAAAGCTAAAATCAATAGATGTTTGGGGAGATGGAGAACAAACGAGAAGTTTCATGTATATAGATGATTGTATTCATGGAACTAAAATGGTCTTTAACTCACAATCCACAGAAGTTTTCAATCTTGGAAGTGATGAGCAGGTTTCTATAAATCAAATGATTGATATCATTGAGAATATTGCAGAATATAAAGTTGACAGAAAATACCAACTAGATAAACCGAAAGGAGTAAGGGGTAGATCTAGTGATAATAAAAAGATCCAAAGTAATTTTGATTGGAAACCAAATATTAAATTATACGATGGTTTAAAAATTACTTATAAGTGGATTTATAATCAAATAGTATCGGGTGAAAATAGTCAAAAATTTACACGAGGTTATTAATTTTTTTTTTGATTAATGTCTAATTTTAAGGAAAAAATACTAATAAAATTTCCAGCATTTCTAATATCTTTATTGCCTTTATTTTTAATTAGCGGTCCATTTCTTAGTGATTTATGTGTGGTTTTGGTTTGTATATTTTTTTTAACAAATATATTTTTGAATAAAGATTATAATTTTTTTAACAATAAATTTTTTATAATTTTTTCGATTTTTTTTGCTTATTTAGTGATTAATAGTCTAATAAAATTTTACGATTATAATAATATAAGATCATCAGTTGGTTATATTAGATTAGGAATTTTTGCTTTGGGCGTAGCTTACTTTATTGAAAAAGAAAAAAAATTATTAAAATGGGTTTTTTTAGTTTTCTTAATATGCTTTATTATATTGATTACAGATGGTTATATTCAATATTTTTTTAAAATAAATATAATTGGTACTCCTGTTGATTTACCGAGTGGCAGAATAAGGTTTTTATTTAATGATGAATATATATTAGGAAGTTTTATATCAAGATTATTTCCAATTTTTTTGGGCTTAAGCTTTATTATATTTAAAAATAAAAAAAAATTAATAATACCTATTTCAATTTTATTTGTATTTGTAGAGGTTTTAATATTTCTAAGTGGTGAAAGAACTGCATTTTTTTATAATACTCTTGCGGCATTATTCATAATAATTATGATCAATAATTTCAAAAAAATTAGATTGATTACATTATTGATGTCTTTTTTTATAATTGTTTTAATTTCAGCATATGATGATACAGCCAAAAAAAGAGTCTGGGATCACACAATTAATCAAATTGGCATCAACTCTTCAAAATTAAACATTTTTTCTAACATTCATCAAAGTCATTATTTGTCTGCCTATAGAATGTTTTTAGATAACAAATTAATGGGAGTCGGAATAAGAAATTATAGAAATTTTTGTCATAACCCAAAGTATATAACTCATTATTATTCGTGTACTACTCATCCACATAATACATATGTTCAACTTTTATCGGAGACAGGAATAATAGGTTTTTCTTTTGGGTTAATTTTATTTTGTTATTTTGTTTTTAAAATGTTTAGTCATTTAAAAGGTGCGTTATTTAAAAAACAATATTTGTTTAATGATTTTCAAATTTGTATTTTAGCATCTATATTAATCACAATATGGCCACTAGCACCAAGTGGTAATTTTTTTAACAACTGGTTAAGTATAATATATTACTATCCTATTGGTTTTTTTCTTTGGACTCTCAAACATAAAGATCATTAATTTTGAAAAATTAAACCGTAACTTGCAATTTTTTTATATTGTAAATTTTTTGTTAAATGAGTGCAAGGTGAGGGAGCATAATAACAAATTCCACCATTTTTTGTTGTAAAATAATATTCTTCATTATTATTAATGTAATAAATTTTATTATAAACAATTTTGTTTTCATAATTATCAGAATGAACGTTAATCCAAGGATAATAAAAATAATTATTCTGAATTCTATCAATCACTCTATTCATATTTTTAGAAAAGATTAACAAAATTAATAAAGGAATTACTATTTTGGTAACTTTGGAAAAACTATCTAAATTAAATTTTTTTAAAAAATAAATAAATGTTATTGCAATAGTACTTATTAGAATACCAGATCCAAACCTGTATACTGGAAAATTTAAAAACCAAATAAAAAGAAATATATAATTAAAATATAAAACAAATTTTAAACCTTTGCTTGATTTAAATGATACGCCATTTCGATTTACGTAAATAATTATAAAAAATAAAATGGCAATAATAATTGATATTTTTTTTGTTATAAAAATAAAATGATTACTAAACCAAGTTGGAAACCAAACAAAATTTGAAATATAATCAACAAATTCATATTTTATTTTTGAATCAGGATAGCCTTTTGCCCAAGCTTCTGCACTTAAACTTTCTTTAATACTAAAGTTGTTAGACCATAATAAATTATCAAAACAAGTACTTTCTATTGGGTAAACTAAACATCCAGATATTAGAAAATTCTTTAAAATCCAAAAGCAAAATATAAAAAATAAAAAAAAATTCAATTTTTCAAAAAATTTAAAATTTTTATAGGAAATTAAAATAATAAAAATTATTAATAATATTAATATTGAATATGTTACTTTTATCATGAATAAAAATAGAGATAATAATAAAATTATTTTTATATAACTTATTGAATCCGAGTTATTTTTTATAAAATAAATTATAAAATTTGTTATAAAAATAAAAAATAACATATGAGAATTTTCGTCATTACCAAATTCACTAAATCTATTCATGTCTACAGCAATAGAAATTCCAAAAAATAATGCTAGAATTTTTAATTCATTTGATATTTTTGAGTTTGTGGTGAGTCTAAAAAAATATATTAATGAAGATGCATACAGTATTAAATTTGGAAAAAAAATTGCTTTTTCTAAGAAAAGTGAATTATTAAATACAGATGATATATATTGTAAAAAAGATGTGAATCCATATCTTGAATGAAGGTTGTTTAATCCCAGAATTATTTTATTTTCATTTAAATTACTTATGTATGGAAGATGATATAATCCAGCATCAGGCCTATTAGATGTTTCATAAATTCCTGTTATAAATGCTATTAATGTAATTATTATTAAATATTTAATTTCTTTTTTAATATCTTTAAAATAATAAATAAATAGAAAAACGCCTAATATTAAAATTATATTTGCAATTATTAAATTAATAGGAAAAAAAAAATTAATAACTAAACCTAAAGAACCAAGAAAGAAACATCCAAAAATTATTTCAAGACTTAAAGATGAGCAATTAATATTAAAATATTTACAAAAGCTTTTTCCATATCCAGTAATAATAATTGATGTAACCAGAATAAAAATGTAAAAAAGAGATATATTAAGAAAATTTATCAAATGTCAAAAATAAGTAAGATTTCTGTAGTAATCCCTTGTTATAACGAGGAAAATACAATTAGCCAAGTAATTATAAAAGTTGAAAAAAGTTTATTAAATTTAGATTTAGATTATGAAATAATTGTTGTAGATGACCATTCTAGTGACGATTCATCAAATAAACTAATAGAATTTGAAAATCAAAAAAAAATTAAATTATTTACCCATAGTCAAAATTTTGGAAAAGGCGCTGCTATTGCTACTGGATTAAAAAACATATCTGGAGAAATTATTTTAATACAAGATGCTGACTTAGAATATGATCCAGATGATTATAAAAAATTGATATTACCTTTTTATGAAGCAAATGCCGATGTTGTATATGGTTCAAGATTTTTAGGAGGAGGTAAATATGTGAGAATTCATTTTTTTTGGCATTATGTAGCAAATAAAATTTTAACACTTTTATGTAATATGATTGCCAACCTTAATCTTACTGATATGGAAACAGGCTATAAATTATTTAGATATGAAAAAATAAAAGATCTTAAAATAAAAGAAAAAAGTTTTGGCTTTGAACCCGAAATCACCATCAAACTTGCGAAAAAAAAATTAAAGTTTTTTGAGGTTCCAATATCATATAATGGAAGAAGTTACAAAGAAGGGAAAAAAATTGGGTTAAAAGATGCTTTTGTTGCGGTATATTGTATATTCAAGTACGCACTAAAAAACTAATAGATATTTACAAACTTAATTTTTTTTATTATAAGCCATTTGCCTGGTGATTATTGCGAAAGGGTAATACCCGATCCCATTCCGAACTCGGAAGTCAAGCCTTTCTGCGCCAATGGTACTTTGTCTTAAGACATGG
>MDSV01109511.1_pt1 | contig 10271 bp, 9 predicted proteins | sample 810851 | NCBI WGS metagenome assembly MDSV01 (sample SAMN05326640, study PRJNA326480) | marine metagenome | isolation source: seawater | place: Atlantic Ocean: North East | collected 2012
TGTGATTTTCTTGAAAGTAATGTTAAATAATCTTTTTGAAAAAGTTTTTCAAAATAATAATTTTTGTTATTTAAGTTTAATTATATTTTTTGCATTATTATCTTTTTTTTACTCAAATATCATTGATCAGCGGGCAATAATTGAATCACTTATAATTTCAGATACAATATTTTATGAAGATAAATTTAATCCTTTATATCTAAGTTCGAATAACAGTTATTCTTCAATATTATTTGGATTAAAAATTTTAATTGAGCTTGGAATTAGCACTAAATTACTTAATTTTCTGATTTTATTCATTTCATTAACTTTAAATGCATTTGGAATTTATCTTATTTCAAAACAACTTTGTAAAAATAATTTTTTTTCATTAATTATAGCTACATTTATATTAACTTTTCAAATAAATTTTGGTGATCTTGACTATCCCACTTTAATTATTTCTGAACATACTAATTCAATATTATCTTCAGCAATTGTTGTATTTATATTTGGCTTACTAGCAATTAATAGAATTTTTCAGGCATTATTATTTTCCATTTTCTTAATTTCAATTCATATTGTTCTTGGATTATGGATGACTTGTATAATAACTTTTTATTTGTTTTTTTTCCAAAAAAAAATATTTAACTCTTTTTTTAAATCCAAGAAAGAAATTACATTTTTTATAATTATTTTTTTGTATTTAATTTCAAGTTTTTTTTATTTTCAAAAAAACTTAATATCAATTCCTTTTGTATATGATGAAAATTTATATCAAACTTATATTGAAAAATGGGATTTACATAGAAGTAATATTTTTGAAATAAACTTTAAATATATCCTTTATACATTTATTTTAATCTCTTTTTTATTTTTTTTTAAAAAAAAGAGTGAAATAAAGTTGTTTGTAAATATTTTATTTTTTCAAATATTTTTATCTTTTTTTATTTATTTAATTTATAAATTTGATTTACATCAATTCTTACCAGAACTTTTATCCAATTTATTTTTAAAGGTAATTCCATCAAGATTTTTTCTTTTACATTCTGTAATAGGACCAGCAATTATTATTTCTTTATTATTTTATTATTTAAGCATTTTTATTAAAAGCAGTCATATAATATTGATACTTTTTTTATTAATAATTTTTCATCCAATAATATTTTACGAAAAGTACCAAAAAAAAACTATGTATTTTTATAATAATATTAAAGGATATCAGTTTGATAATATTTTTTGGAGCAAAATTAAAAAGGATGATTTAAAAGGAAAAACCGTTTTAACATCAATTGATGCATGTAAAAATACAGTTTTAATTTCAAGAAAACCTATTTTTATTTGCATAGAGTCAATTGATTCAATCCCTTACATACCCAGTCTTATTTATCCATATAAAGATATAATTGAAAATATTTATGAGATTGATTTTAACAACCCACCAGAAAAAAACCGTTCTGGATTATGGTATGATAGTTCATATAAAAGTAATTTTGAGAAAAAAACAAAAAAAGAATGGTATTTAATTTCAAAAAAATACAATTTAGGTGCAATTATTTTACCAAAATCTTGGAAAATAAACTTAAATCAAATTTATTTAGGAAAAGAGTATGCTTACTATAGATTTTAAAAAACAATTTAATATGATATTTCTTTAATTTGACCAAAAAAAAGAAAATTGATTTAGTTATATTGGCAGGTGGCAAAGGGAGAAGAATAAAAAAATATCTTAAAAACTCTCCAAAGCCAATGCTCAAAGTAAATGAAAAATATTTTCTAAATTATGTACTAAAACAAGCATGCAAATATAACTTTAATAATTGTTTTATATTAACAAGATATAAAAAAAAAATAATTTTTAATCAATACGATAAAAAAAATTTTAATTTTGTAAACATTCATTGTTTATCAGAAAAAAAGGAAATGGGAACAGGAGGCGCATTATTTTTTCTAAAAAATAAAATACAAGATTTTGTCTTAATTAACGGAGATACTTTATTTGATATAAATTTTGAAGACTTAATAAGGTCAAAGAAAAAAAATAGTATAGGAAGTATAGCCTTAACTAAAAATCATAAACAACAAAGCGAAAAACTTAATAATATTTCTATAAGTAACAATTTAATCTTCACACAAAAAAAAAGTAAATTTATGAATGGAGGGATTTACTTTTTTAGTAAAAAAATATTAAAAATAATTCCAAATAAAAAAATTTCTCTGGAAAACGAAATTTTACCTGAACTAATTAAAAAAAAAAAAATTAATGGAAGATTATTTAATAATTTTTTTCTTGATATAGGTTCAGAAAAGACACTAATTTCAGCTCCAAAAAAAATAATTAAAAATTTTAAAAAGCCAGCGGTTTTTTTAGATAGAGATGGCGTCCTTAATTACGATTATGGTTATGTATATAAATTTAAAGATTTTAAGTTTAGAGAAGGTGTTCTTAAAGGTCTTCAATATTTAACCAAGAAAAATTTTAATATTTTTATAGTAACAAATCAGGCTGGAATAGCTAAAAAAAAATTTACTCTCAAGCAGTTTAAAGACCTACATATTAAAATAAAAAATTTTATGATTAAAAAAAATATTTATATTTCTGATTTAGAGTATTCTCCTTATCATACTGAATCTAAAATAAAAAAATATAGAAAAAAAAGTGCAACTCGAAAGCCTGGAAATTTAATGATAAAAAAAATTATGAATAATTGGGATGTAAATATAAAAAAAAGTTTTATGATTGGTGATAAAAAAACGGACTTTCAGGCAGCAAAAAAAAGTAACTTAAAATTCCATTATGCGGAAAAAAATTTTTATAAACAAATAATTAAAATAATCAATAATTATTGATTATTTTTTTTTGATTGTTTTCAAAATAATTTAGTAATTCGTTTATTCCAGTTTCAAGAGATATAGTTGCTTTAAAACCCTTTTTCTCTATTTTTCGATTACTTACAAAATAATCTCTTTTATCGGGATCTTTTTTGTTTTTAATTACAAATATTTTGATATTCTTTTTTTGATTTTTAATTTTTTTTGCCAATTCAATTTTAGTTATATTTGCTGAAGATAGTCCTAAATTGTAAATATTTGATTTTATTTTGTTAAAATTTTTAATAGAAAAAATGATACCTTTGACAACATCTCTAATGTGAATAAAATTTCTTCTAAAATTTGGTTCAAAAATATCTAATTCAGATTTTTTTACTGCTCTATAAACAAAATTATTTACCAATAAATCACTTCTCATTCTGTAGCTATAACCAAAAACTGTTGCAAGTCTAAAGCAAATTACATTTTTTAATTTAGCCATTTCATTTTCAGCATCACATTTTGTTTTTCCATAAAGTGAGATAGGTTTTAATGGACTTTTTTCATCACAAAATTTATTTTTTTCTCCCACACCATAACCAGAGTTAGAGGTCATATAAATAATTTTATGCTTTTTTGAGATTAAATTCTTTAACATCTTAATTGCCTCAAAATTTGTTGAAATTGCATCTTTTTTAAATTTTTCACATAATGGTGCTCCCACCAAACCAGCTAAAGGAATAATAAACTCGTTTTTCTTTAATAGATTTCTTATAATGTTTTTATTTCTTGCATCACCCTTGATGAGTTTAAAATTTTTATAAAAATAAAGGTGACTTAAGGAATTTTCATTATATTTCAATAAGTCAATTACTGTAACTTTATGTCCTTGAGATATAAGTTCTGTTGATAACATTGAACCTATATATCCAGCTCCACCTGTAATTAAGATTTTTTTTGATTTCATATTTATTTATAAATTTTTGCTTTTATAATTGGTTTTTTTTTAAAAATTTTAAAAATAGAATAAATAGTAAATACAAATAAGTTTATACACTGAGCGCAAAAAGTAAGTCCTAAAATAGTAGCTAAGTAAATACTATTAGACATGTTAAATAATAAAAAATTCAAAAATAAAAGAGTTAAAAAAAACACGTATGTATTTAGCAAAAAATAATACAGTGCAGAATAGAAAGTTGCCCAAGGATTTGTGGAGAATATATTAAACTTAGAACTACCAAATTTTCTATTATTTCTTACATACATTATTTTTTTTTCTTTTTTGCTGAACTTCGAAATAAAATAATTCCAATAAGGATAAATCTCTTTTGATTTTTTTATATCATTAACTACGTAAGGAGGTATAATTTTGAAATAATTTGAATTTTTAACAATTTTACCAAAAGATATTATATTTATTATTTGATAAGCTATATTTGTATAAAAAACTTGAAATAAATTTTCTTTCCTTTCCTTTCTAACAAAATGAACAAGAGTATTGTCATTCATTTCTGAAAATGTTTTTGCTAATAAATTAGGTGGATCTTGAAGATCACAGTCTATAACTGTTGCAAAGCTTTGCTTATCGATCAAATCAAAACCAAATTGTATTGAGTGCGATCCTCCATAATTTTTTTTCGTAGAGGCTAATAATATTTTTTTATTTTTTTTTTTTAAAGAAAGTATTTTTTTTTCAGATGAGTCTAAAGAAAAATCGTTGATAAATAATATTTTATAATCAATATTTTTATATCTTTTAAAAGTTTGGTCAATACTTTTTACAAAATAATTAATATTTTCTTCCTCATTTCTAAAGCTCGCAATTATAGATATAATTTTCATTATTTTAAATTTTTATATTATTTAATATTGCAACTATTTTTTTTAATTTTAATTTTTTTAAATCTGGATAATTACCTATATAATAACCAAAGAAATGAACTTTTTCTACGTTTTTAAATTTTTTAAGGTTAATTTTTTTGATAAAGTTTTTTAAGTATGGTTGTCTTAATTGATTTCCTCCACCAGCATTACCTCTTCTAAATTCAATCTGATTTTTTTTTAATATTTTTTCAAACTTGTTTCTTTTATTTATACTGTTTGTTTTTAAAATTACCGGAAAAGCATAATTTGAAGTATTTTTAATATCAAAGTTTACAAAATACTTATTACTATCTAAATTTTTTAAAAAATATTTAAAATTTTCAGTTCTTTTTAAATTATTATAATCTAGAGACTTTAATTGATTTATACCTAGTACCCCACCAATTTCTGTATTTCTAAAATTGAGTGTTGGGTAAAGAAATATAAACTGTGGAGATAAATTTTGATATTTTTTTTTTAATTTATTTTCATAAGTAGTATTTTTACTTTCTCTAAGCATTCCATGAGATCTAAGTACCCTAGATAATTCATAAATTCTTTTATTATTTGTGCATATCATTCCACCTTCAATAGTTGTCATGTGGTGAGCATAATAAAATGAAAAATTTGATATTAAGCCAAAAGTTCCTAGTTTACGGTTATTAAATTTTGCTCCATGACTTTCACATACGTCTTCTATAAGAAAAATCTTTCTTTTTTTTAAAACTTTCAATAATTTTGAATTTAATCCGTTAAATCCTTGTGCATGAGTTATAAAAACAGCCAAAGTTTTATTGTTTATTTTTTTTATAACTTCTTCTGTATTCATTGATAAATTATTAAGATTTATATCTACAAAAATAGGTTTAAAACCATTTAGTATTACTGAATTTATATCTGAAACCCACGTAAGCGAAGGTACTATTATTTCATTTTTTTGTTTATTTTTATTAATTATTTTTAATAATGAAATGGAGATATAATTTGCTGAGGATCCAGAATTTACAAATACTGAATATTTTGTCCCTAACCATTTAGACCATTTTTTTTCAAATTCTTCAACTTTGTTTGATTGTGTAAGAATAATGTCATCTTTATTTAATAATTTTTTTACTTCTGCTAAATCACTTTTGTTGAAATTGTTATGCATTAATGGATGACTAAAATTTTTCATTTTAATTATTTAAAATTATTTTTGATCCTTGATCGGTAAATTTAAAAGGTACTCTCACAACTCTTTTAATTTTTTTTAAAAAATTTTTCTGCTTATATTTAGGCATATATAATAGAACAAAGCCACCGCCACCTGCTCCTAGTAGCTTACCTCCCAAGGCTCCATTTTTTATAGACAGGTTATAAAGATCGTCAATTTTTTTATTGCTTATTACTTTACTTAAACTTTTTTTTAATTTCCATCCTTCATTAAGTAATCTTCCAAAATCATCATATTTTTCATTAAAAATTAACTTTTCAGCTTCATCAACTTGAGAATAAATTTCTTCCATTTCAATAGATTTATTTTTTTTAAGAATCGGCACATATTGACCAGCAATTTCATTTGCTGTTCGATGAATTCCAGTAAATAGTAATAATAAATTTTCACCAAATTTATCCATTTTTTTATCTATTTGAATTTTTTTTACACTAAAACCCCCATCCTCGTTAATATTTATTTTATTAAATCCACCGAATGAAGCAGATATTTGATCCTGAATTCCAACTACTTCATTTAAAACTTTTTGTTCAAAAAAAATAGATTTTTTCGCTAAATCTATTTTCGAAGTTTTTATAAATTTTTGACATAATATTGAATTTAAAAGACCTACTACAAAACTAGAACTGGAACCCATTCCTGTTCTTGCTGGTATGTCACCCTGATAATGTATTTCTGTATTATAGTTAACTTTGTAAAATTTTAGCATTTCTCTAACTACATTATGTTGAATTTGTTTGAGTTCGTTTACATTCTCGACTTTAGACCAAACAATTCTGTGCTTATAATTAAAGTATGGTGGTAATTTTCTTAAAGTTAAATAAATAAATTTATCAATTGTAGCAGATAAAACTTTTCCTTTATTGTATTTAAACCAAGATGGATAGTCTGTTCCTCCACCAAAAAAAGATATTCTATAAGGGGTTTTTGAAACTATCATTTAATTATTTTTAAAATCTTTGCTTTTATTTCCTCTGCTTGAGGAGGTAGGTTATCAGTTTTTTTTGAAAAGCCTGCTGACTTATCTTTTAATCCCATTATTTCAATATTTTTTTTTGATATTTTCATCAATTTATATGCAATATCTGAAACAGCACCCATTGGGTAATCATCATCCATAATAATTCCACCAAATCTTGATTTTTTTAATGCTTCAATCCATTTTTTTTTTATTTTAAATGGTTTTATCCAAACTATGTTTGCTATTCCTACTTTAATCCCTTTTTTTAACATAATTTCCCTTATTTTTTTTGCTTCAAATCTTGTAATGGAAATACAAAAAATAATTAAATCTAATTTTCCGTTTAAATAATCTTTAAGTTCGAAAGTGTTATCGTAACTTCCACGGTGCTCAGACACATAATATACTTCGTTATCTTTCATAAAACTTTTGTATGTGTTCGAGTATTCATTTGGAGTCATTGGGGATATAATTTTTATACCAGGCATACGGTAATAAATAGAATGATGAGATGAACCAGCAACAGGTCCGATAGACCCTTCCATTGCTATACCTCTTATAAAAATTGGACATGGAACTTTCCAAATTTCTTTTGACTTACATGCGTAGTTTAAAATTATTGGAGCATTGAACCAGTTAAAACCTTGATATCTAATAACATATATTGGTCTTCTATTAGACAAACCCACACCAACAACAATTCCTCCATTAGCAACGTCTGCCATACTAAGCTCAGTAATTCCATCTTTCTCTTTTAATTGTGGAATAGTTCCACCCACCCAGCCAACTGCCGATAAGCATTGTCCTAAAATTAAACTTTTTTTTTTAAGAAGATGTTTTTTTGTAATTTCTTTTATAGTTTCTCTAACTGTTTTTGCCATATATTTTTAATTTTGTTTTTAATTGCACGATCCATTTCAAATGCTTTTTTTCCTAATTTTTTTCTCTCATGTTTAAATCTATCAAAAGTTTTATCACTGTCTTGCCCACCACCTGCATGCCAATAGATTCTATTGGTATTTATATTTAATAAGGTAGGTTTTTTAAAAATATTTTTTGATACTGATTTAATATGTAAAGGATCATCACTTGTTGCAAAACCATTCATTTTAAATGATTTTGCTACATCTTCCATTTCCCAATTTCTTCTAACTTTTTTTTCTGTTAAAATTGATAAATTATTATCTTCTATAACAAATAAAATTGGAAGTTTTTTGTGTGAAGCCCATCCTAACGCCGCAAGAACATAATCTTCTTCTGCAGCTGCATCTCCTAAAAATACTATTGTAGGTTTTTTTGTTGCAAAGCAAGCTCCAACTCCAATTGGACCATTTGATCCCATTAGACCATCATGACCATACATATTAATTGCTTTTGAGTGAATTGAAGCAGACCCACCAACTCCACCAGTGCAACCACTTTTTAAACCCAAAAGTTCATCAATAAGTTTTGCAACATTTCCACCAAAAGATAAATAAATTGAGTGACACCTATGTTGACCAAAAAGTAAGGGTTTTATTTTTTGTTGATCACATAAAACAGATATGGTTGCAGATATAAATTCTTGTCCAGCTGATACATAAGTCGGAATTTTAATTATTTTATTTTTTATATTGTTGATTACCTGCTCCTCAAAATTTCTACATAAAGCTGCTTTTTGAAAAACGTTAAAGCTAAAGTTATTATTTTTCATTTTTCTTAATTTTTAAAAGTATTAATTTTTTTTTTATCTTAAACACTTTGGCTAATTTTTGTATCGTACCTACTTTAATAATATCACCATAGGATAATATATTTTTGTTTTTTTTATTGACTACATTGCCTCCCAAAATCCCAAAGATAGTATCTTTTTTTTCTTTAATCAATTTATTGAATTTATTATGTTGTTCTAATGATACTTGAGTAGAACCAAAAGAAAAATTTTGAGTTTTCTTAGAATTTTTTTTAAACTTAATTAAATTACTTTTTATTAAGGTTTTTTTATTACCTTTTTCATAAGAAACATTTTCCCTTCCATATTTATCATAATATCTTACTAAGTCGTTTTTATTGACTGGAGTTTCAAATTCTAAAGCTATTAAAGGTTTTTTTGAAATACATTTTATAGAGTGAAATAAGCCAGTCCTAATCATTAATTTAGACGGTGATTTGTAAATTTTAGCCTCTTGTTTCCAAAGACCTAATTGGATTTTAGCCTTTCCAGACAATAGGACAAATCCAGTTTTTTTTTTAGGATGACAATGTAATGATGTGCTTTTTTTTGGATCTATATTAAGTATAGTTACTGAAAGATTTTTACCCAATCTATAAATTACGTACTCATATCCCCAAGGTTTAAAAACAACTCTATTATCATAATAGTCTTTATTTGTTTTCATTTAAAGAAGCTTAAAGTTGCTTCCATCCAAGGAGCCATGTCTTTATAATGTGCGGTAGTTACTATTTTGCTATCAATGACGGCTGGTTTATCTGTATAAATTGCACCAGCATTATTTATATCGTCCTCCATGCTATAATAACCTGAAATTTTTTTACCTTTTACTATTTTAGCAGAAATAAGAAGTTGTGCTGCGCTGCATATACACGCTATTACTTTATCTAGCTGATGAAAATCATAAATAAATTTAATTAATCTTTTGTCCTGACGTATTTTTTCCATTGATTTTACACCCCCAGGCAATAATAAAAGATCATAATCGTTTGGCCTAATCCCATCTATATCTTTCACTTTATGATTCTTATTTGGTGGCAATGTAGTTCCTAAGATTCCCATAACAGGCTTACCTCCTATTATACAAACATCTAATTCAAAACCTGCCTCCATGACTCTGTAATATGGATATATAAATTCATGATCCTGGGCTAAAGCACCACTTATAATTACTGCTTTCATAATTAATAATTTACCTCAACATCATGATGTTTACGTTTAATTTTATGATCTGTCATTTTTTTTATATGATTTACAGTTTTTTCTCCATAAGTTTTTTTAATCATTGATAAATAATCAGGATTTTTAAAATAAATATTAAATGCTTCATCTCTAAAATCTAGAACTTCTGAACCTTTTAAATTTTCAGTAGGTAAAGGTAATGTCTCATAAGCGTGTTGAGAATAACCTATCCAACCAGGTCCCATTTTATCATCAGGTAAAATCCACTTTTTTTCTCTTGCAAAATTATAAAGTTGAGATCCTGGATATGCCATTGCGGAATAAAAATTAGACCATTCACTATTTATCCTTATAGAAAGATCAAGTGTTTCTCTCATGGTATCTTTTGTGTCATCGGGTAATCCAAAAATATAGTTAGCACCAACATAAAAACCCATATCTCTTACTTTTTTAACTATACTTTCAATATCATAGTTATCGAAACGACCTTTAACTACCCCGTCTCTTACATGCTCTGAACTTGATTCAATTCCTAATGCTAGCCATTTAAA
>MDSV01150826.1_pt1 | contig 10271 bp, 9 predicted proteins | sample 810851 | NCBI WGS metagenome assembly MDSV01 (sample SAMN05326640, study PRJNA326480) | marine metagenome | isolation source: seawater | place: Atlantic Ocean: North East | collected 2012
AAGCTATATTAAAAGTTTTTAATCTTTAAAGAAAAAATCTATTTCAATTTTAGCATTTTCAACACTATCTGATCCATGAACTGAATTTTTATCAATTGAAATCCCATATTTTTTTCTAATAGTGCCTTCCTCTGCATCTTCTGGATTTGTAGCACCCATTAATTCTCTATTTCCTAAAACTGCGTTCTCTTTTTCAAGAACCATAACTACAATTGGTCCTGATGATAAATAATCACATAAATCATTATAAAAAGGTTTTGTTTCATGAACATTGTAAAATTTTTCAGCCTCTGATTTTTCAATTTGAATTTTTTTTTCTTTTAAAATTGTAAAACCATTATTTTTAAACATTTCTTTAATCTCATTTTCTAGATTTCTCTCCACTGCATCTGGTTTAATTATAGATAAAGTTTGTTCTAAATTACTCATAGTTATCCTCTATTAGTTTGTTTAATAATCTTACTCCATAACCAGTAGCTCCACCTGAGTTTAATGCTCCTCCATATTTAGAAAATGCCATTCCAGCTATGTCTAAGTGTGCCCAAGGTGTTTTGTTTAAAATGAATCTCTGTAAAAATTGTGCAGCAGTTGTAGATCCTGCTCCACCTACATAATTAATATTTTGCATGTCTGCATTTTTTGAATCTATTAATTTATCAAAATTTTTATTTAATGGCATCCTCCAAACTTTTTCTTCCACATCATGTCCTGCATCAATTAATTGTTTACTTAATTTATCATCATTAGAAAATAAACCAGCATACTCAGATCCAAGTGAAACAATAATTGCTCCAGTTAGAGTTGCTAAATCAACTATAAATTTTGGTTTAAATTTTTCCTCAGTGTAAGTTAAGGCATCTGCTAAAACTAATCTTCCCTCAGCATCAGTGTTCAATACTTCAACAGTTTTTCCACTATAAGACTTAACTATATCACCGGGTCTTTGAGCATTTCCTCCAGGCATATTCTCAACTAGACCAACAACACCTACTGCATTTATTTTAGCTTTTCTTAAAGCTAAACTTTTCATTAAACCAACAACTACAGCTGAGCCTGCCATGTCATAAGTCATGTCCTCCATAAATTTAGCTGGTTTTAAAGATATTCCACCTGTATCAAAACAAACTCCTTTTCCAACAAAAGCCAAAGGTTTTGATCTGTCTCTTAAACCATTCCATTCCATGGTTACCAAGTAAGATCCTCTGATACTTCCTTGACCAACGCCAAGTAAGGTGTTCATCCCTAGTTTTTTCAATTTTTTTTCATCATAAACATTAATTTTTAAACCATGTTTTTTTAAAGTTTTTAATCTGCTTGCATATTCATCTGGGTGTAAAACATTTCCAGGCTCAGATACTAAATCCCTAGTATAAAAAGTACCTTCTTCTATCGAATTAAATTTTACTTGATCCCTGCTAGAAGTTTTATTTTTACCAATAACATTTACACAAAAATTTTTTTTATTTTTTTTGGATTTATATTTTTCAAATCTATAAGATTTCAATCTCATACCATGCAAAAAGTATCCAACAGAATTTTTTAATTTATTAGGTATTGTGTCTGAATTTAAAATAAATTCATTGAAATTAGTTTCTTTAAACAAATCATAAAATTTTGCACCCAAGTTCTCCAATTCTGAACTTGTAATATTTTTTTTTAATGATGTTAGAATTATTTTTCTTTTTGAGCTAATATCAAAAGTCATTATTTTTTTCTTAAGATCTTTTGTCTTTAATAGATCGGTAATAAATGAGAATTCTGTTCTAGATATATGTTTTTTTAGTTGAGAAATATTGAATTTTTCATCAACGAATAAAACAATGTTAGAAACATTTTTATTTAGTGAACTATTTTTATAGTTAATTGTGATTGCCATAAATTTTAAATACACTCTATAAGAGATGAATGCTATATATGAATAAAAATGTCATATTTCAATGAAAAAAATTTTATTTAGAAAATTATTATTAGATTGTTTAAAGTTTTTTTTTCTTAGCACGATCAGTCTAAGTACGATTGTTTGGGTTTTTCAAGCTGTAAATTACCTTGATATAATGGTTGAAGATGGGAGAAATTATTTTGTTTATTTAAAATATACAATTTATAGTTTCCCAAAAATAATTGGAAAGATATGTCCTTTTACACTTTTTTTGAGCTTTTTTTATGTTTTTTCAAAACATGAGGAAAATAACGAATTGCTTATTTTGTGGATACATGGGATTAACAAAATACAGCTAGTTAACTTTTTTTTAAAAGTTTCATTTTTTATAGTTATTTTTCAAATTCTTTTATTGTCTATTGTCATTCCCAAAACTCAAGATTTGGCCAGATCAACTTTGAGAGACTCTAATATTAATTTTTTTGATAATTTCTTGAAACCAAAAAAATTTAATGACGTAATTAAAGGTGTAACAATTTATGCGGGAAAAAGAGATGATAATGGAAAATTAAAAAACATCTATATAAAGAAGATTTCTGATGATGGAGAGTTTGAAATTACTTACGCCAGAAGTGGTATAATCAAAGAGCTTAACAATACAAATATTTTAGTTTTGTACAACGGTGAAAATATTAATGGAAAAAAAAATAATTTAAACACAATTGGTTTTTCTAAATCAGATTTTAATTTATCTATACTTGAGTCAAACACAACAACGTATAAAAAAATTCAAGAAAACTCTTTAGCAGATTTATTCAGATGTTATGAAAATCTTATAATAGATAATAAAACAAATAACAAAAAATTTACTTTGGTAGCCAATTGTAGTTTAGCAAATTTACATAATGTATTGGGTGAGATTTACAAGAGAACCATTGTACCTTTTTATATACCTACAATAATTCTTATATCAATATTACTAATCCTGCCTACTAAAGAAAGTGTAAACTATTTTAAATATAAAATTATGACTTTTATATGTGGTATTTTGATAATTATATTTTCAGAAACAACTATAAGATTTATTGAAAGCACAATGTTGGCAAATATTAAAATTTTTGCAATTCCAATTTTTTTAACTTTAATTATTTATTTTTATATATTTTATAAATTTAAGTTCAAAATTAAAAATTCGTAAATGAGCACATATATTAAATTCATATTAAATATATTTTTAAAATCTTTTTTAAATTTGTTTTTAATCATGTTTAGTTTAATATTTATTCTTAATCTTCTTTCTGAGCTTGATTTCTTTAAGACTATTAAAGTAGATACTTTTTTTACTCTATATTTAGCGTTATTAAATTCTCCCTCTCTGGTATTTGAAATGCTTCCTTTTATATTTCTTTTAAGCACTCAATTTTTTTTTATAAACTTTTTTAAAAATAATGAACTACATATTTTTAAATATTCGGGGCTAAAAAATACAAGTATTATTAAAATTTTAGCAACAATTACTTTTGCACTAGGAATTTTATTAGTAATTATTTTTTATAATCTATCATCTAATCTAAAAAATTTTTATTTAGAATTAAAATCGAATTATACCTCAGACGATAAATATTTAGCTGTAATTACTAACAATGGTCTTTGGATTAAAGATAAAGTACAAGATCGAACTTTGATAATTAATTCCTCTAAAATAGAGCATAATTTTTTAATTAATGCTTTTATTAGCGAATTTGACGAAAATTATGAAATTATAAGAAATATCAAAAGTGATAAAATAAATATTGAAACAAATACTTGGGTGATTTCAAATCCAAAAATATTTAAAGGCAACATAGTAACAGAGGAAAAATTTATAGAATTTCAGTCTAATTTTAATTATCAAAGAATTAAAAGCTTATTTTCAAATTTAACATCTTTATCTATTTTGGAATTATTCGAATTGAAGAAAAATTATGCTTCATTAGGTTACTCCACAACTGAAGTTGATATTCAAATACAAAAGCTTTCATCTTTTCCTCTATATCTTTTATTAATGACAATATTCTCTTGTATAATAATGTTTAATTCAAAAAAATTTAAAAGTATAACCCTTAAAATTAGCATAGGATTATTTTGTTCTGTAATAATTTATTATATAAATAATTTTTTTTATGTATTAGGAAATACAGAGAGGATTTCTATGTTTGTAGCAATTTGGTTTCCTCTTATGGCCTTAAGTTTAGTTAATGCATTAATGTTGAAGAATATAAATGAAAAATAGAGTCCTTTTTTTAAAAATAATATCAATTATTATTATATTTTTTTATACAAATGCTTTTTCTAAAGACCAGTTTGATTTTAATGTCACAGAATTAGAGATAACAAATAATGGAAATAAAATTAAAGGCTACAAGAGGGGGACTATAACAACTGATGATGGAATTGAATTTAATGCAGACCAATTTGATTATGATAAATTAGAAAACATATTCAATGCTATTGGTAACATAGATATTATTGATGAAATTCAAAATTTTCAAATTTTTACTGATAATGCAACCTACTATAAAAATGAGCAAATAATTTCTACAAAGGGTAAATCTAAAGCAATAGATAAAAATAATAATATCACAATAGAAGCAGATAATTTTAATTATAATAAACTGCTGAATATTTTTAACGCCAAAGGTAATGTTAAATTAATTGATAAAGAAAAAAATATTACAATTTATACTGATAGTGCAAAGTATTTAAAAAGCGAAAATAAAATTTTTACAAATGGAAATTCTAAGGCAGTTGATGTTAACGAAAAAATGACAATCGAGGCTAATGACTTTGAATATAATAAAATTTCAAATGTTTTAAATGCTTATTTAAATGTTAAAATTATAGATGAAGACAAGAATTTTAAATTAAATACTGAAGAAATTACATATTTAAAAAATGATGAAATAGTTATTACCCGAGGTTTGACATCAGGCGTTGTAGAAAAAAAATATAATTTTAATTCTAAAGATCTTCTTCTAGATAGAAGACTGATGATTTTAAGTTCTTTAGAAAAAAGCACAATAACTGATGATAAAAAAAATTATTATGAGGTAGATGAATTTAAATATAATTTGAATACTGAGTTTCTAAAAGGAAAAAATGTAAAAATTATTACCAACATAAACTCCGATAATAAATCAGATGAATATTTTTTTTCGGATAGTTTTATTGACTTAAAAAATCAAAATTTTAAATCCTCAGAAACAAAAATTAAAATGAATAAAGATATTTTTGGAAATACTGAAAATGATCCAAGAATATACGGCGCTTCATCCTCTAAAAAGAACAAAATCACAACTATAAATAAAGCAATTTTTACAAGTTGTAAAATTAATGATGATTGTCCTCCATGGAGTATGAAAGCTAAAAAAATAACACATGACGATAATAAAAGACAATTAATTTACGATGATGCAATCTTGAAAGTTTATAATTTACCTGTTCTGTATTTTCCTAAATTTTTTCACCCAGATCCATCTGTAGAAAGACAGTCAGGTTTCTTGCAACCTCAAATCAATAATTCAGATATTCTTGGTACGTCTACACAGCTACCATATTTTCATGCAATCTCAGCTACTAAAGATTATACATTTACACCAGCAATATTTGATTCAAATATATACATGCTGCAAAATGAGTACAGGCAGGAAACTGAAAATTCAACTCTAATTGCCGATTTTTCTTTAACTAAAGGATATAAATCAGAACTTTATAAAAAGAAAAATAGTATATCCCACTTATTTTCAAAGTTTTATTTAGACTTAAATTTTGAAAAGTTCAAAAAGAGTGACCTTAATATTAATATACAAAAAGTTACAAATGATACTTACTTAAAATTATTTGATAGTAACTTGATTAAGTCGCTAGTTAAGCCATCTGATAAAAATAAAATGACTTCAGAAATTGCTTTACAACTAGATCATGAAAATTATAATTTTGATATTTCATTAAAAGCCTATGAGGAATTGAGTGGAAAAAACAGTGATCGGTATCAATTTGTAATTCCATCATATAACTTTTCTAAAGATTTATTTTCTAATCCTGACATAGGAATTATTAATTTTGAGTCCTCGGGAGATAATAATTTAATAAATACAAACAATTTAAAATCTAGAATATATAATGACTTTAAATTTAGTAGTAAGCCTAATTATTTTAAAAATGGTTTTGAGAATAATTATAACTTTTATTTAAAAAATATTAACACTGTTGCAAAAAATGACGCTGTTTATAAATCAAGCCCGCAATCTGAAATTGTTAGTATTTTTGAAACAGAAACGAGTTTACCATTAGTTAAGTATGGAAAATTTACCAATCAATTTTTGACGCCTAAAATTTCTTTAAGGATAAACCCTAGTGATATGAAAGAGAATTCAGGTAGTAGAAAAATTGATACAAGTAATTTATTCAGTATTAATAGGCTTGGAATTTCTGATGGTTTTGAGCCAGGACAGTCTCTAACTTTTGGAATAGATTACAAAAGGGAGAAAATTGATACAGAACAATATTTAGAATTTAAAGTTGGAACAGTTTTAAGAGATAAAGTTGAAAATAAAATCTCTAATGCAAGTACAATTGACAAAAAGTTTTCAAATATAATTGGTTCAATCTACAGTAATCTTGGAGATATGTTTGAATTTAATTATAATTACTCTTTCAACACAGACGAAAAAACTCTTGAATATAATTCTCTAGGTGCAGTAATGTCCTACAAAAAATTTGAGACAGAATTAATATTTGTAGAAGAAAATGGTAATATAGGCGATGCAAATACCATAGTAAATAATTTCTCGTATAAAATTAATGATAGTAATTATTTAACATTTGGAACAAGAAGAAATAGAAAAATTGGTCTTACTGAATATTATGATTTATTATACGAATACCGTAATGATTGTTTAATAGCTGGTATAAAATATAACAAAAAATATTACAAAGACAGAGATGTGCTTCCAACCGAAGATTTATTATTCACGATAACGCTTTTCCCGTTAACCACTTATGAAAAAAGTTGGGATAGGAATTAATTAAATGAATATTTTCAAACAAATTATTATTATTCTTGTTTTGATAAATTCATTTATAAACTTAAAGGCATTCGAAAATAAGATCGTGGTGAAGTTAGATAATGAAATTATAACTTCGTTAGATATAGAAAATGAAGCAAGATTTTTAACAGCTTTAAATCCTCAATTAAAAGATTTAGATAATAAGCAGGTTTTTAATATATCAAAAAATTCAATAATTCGTCAAAAAATAAAAAAAATTGAAATATTAAAATATACAAATGAATTAATTGTTGAAGATAAATATCTAAATAAATTAATTAAATCTAATTATTCAAAATTAGGTTTGGAAAATGTAAATGATTTTGAAAATTATATGAAAAATTACAATATTGATTTGGAAAACATAAAAGAAAAAATGATGATTGAAGCAACATGGAATGAATTAATATTTAAAAAATATTCCTCGAAAATAAAGATCAATGAACAAGAACTTAAAAATGAGATACTTGCTAATAAAAATGAAGTAACATCTTACAAACTGTCAGAAATTTTATTTAGTGATACAGATAATTCAAAGTTAAATGAAAAATATATTGATATTAAAAATATTATTAAAAATTCAAGTTTTGAAAATGCAGCTTTAATTTATAGTGTATCAAGTACATCATCATTAGGTGGTGATTTGGGCTGGATAGAAGAAAATTCTCTAAATAAAAGAATACAAAACGAATTGTTAAATCTAAAGAAAGGTGAGATTACAAAACCTATCCTAACGTCAAGTGGATTTTTAATATTGATGGTAAAAGATAAAAAAAAAAATTGAGAAAAAAATTAATTTTGAACAAGAACTTCAAAAAATGATAAACATAAGAACTAATCAACAATTTTCGCAATATTCAAACATGTTTTTTAAAAAAATAAGCAAAAATATTTCCATAAATGAACTATAATCCAATAATAATTGTAGCTGGTGAACCTAACAGTGTTTTTTTTGAAATTTTCTTTAAAGCTATAAAAAAAAATAAATTTAATAGCCCATTAGTTTTAATTGGCTCAAACAAATTACTTAATCTTCAGATGAAAAAATTAAATTTCAAAAAAAAAATTAAATTAATTGACGAAAAAAAAATAAAACTAAACTCACTTGATAATAGAACAATTAATCTGATCAATGTAAATTATAACCCTAAAAATGCTTTTGAAAAAATCTCAAATCAATCTAACTTATATATTAGTAATTGTTTCTCAATAGCAGTTAAACTTTTAAAAAATGGTTTCACAAATAAATTTATAAATGGACCAATTTCAAAAAAAAATTTTCTTAATAATAAGTATTTAGGAATCACAGAATATATATCTAAAAAATTTTACATTAAAAAGAATGCAATGCTTATATTCAATAAAAAACTTTCTGTTTGTCCTATTACAACTCACCTCCCATTAAAAAATGTTTCAAAAAATATAAGTAAAAAAAGCATTTGTGAAAAAGTTAAGTTAATTAATTCATTTTACAAAAAAAGATTTAATATTAAACCAAAGATTGCAATTTTAGGATTAAATCCGCATTGTGAAAGTATTCTTAAATTTAATGAGGATGATAAAATTGTAAAACCAGCAATTAAACATCTTTTAAAATCTGGTTTAAAAGTTTCTGGTCCTCATTCTTCAGACACAATTTTTTTAAAAAAAAATAGAAAAAATTTTGATGTAATAGTAGGCATGTATCATGACCAAGTTTTGACACCTATAAAAACATTATTTGAATATGATGCTATTAATATAACTCTTGGACTTCCATTTTTAAGAATATCACCAGATCATGGACCTAATGTTTCAATGTTAGGTAAAAATTTATCAAATCCTCTAAGCTTAATTAAAGCACTAAAATTTTTGGATAAAAATTGATAAGAGCAAAAAAGAGTTTAGGTCAAAATTTTTTGATAGATAAAAATGTCTTAAACAAAATTGTTAATATTATCAATGTTGAAAATAAAATAATTTTAGAGGTTGGTCCTGGAACAGGAAATTTAACATCTTTAATTGTTGAAAAAAAACCAAAAAAATTCTTTGTAATTGAGAAAGATAATGAATTAGCAAGAATTCTTGAAAATAATTTTAAGAATAAACTTGAAATAATAAATGATGATATTTTGAATATAGACGAAACAAAGATATTTAATGAAAAAATATCTGTATTTGGAAATCTCCCTTACAATATTTCAACTGAAATACTTATTAAATGGGTAATAAATTTAAAAGATAATTTTTGGTTTGATCATCTAATTTTAATGTTTCAAAAAGAAGTTGCTGATAGAATAATTGCTGAATTTAATACTAAAAATTATGGTAGATTATCAATTATAAGCAATTGGAAACTTAAAATTGAAAAAATATGTGACATAAAACCAAATTCTTTTTCACCAAAACCTAAAATAGATAGTTCTTTGTTATTTTTTTCACCAAAAAGAAATTTTGTAAAAATAAAAGATCCAATTAACCTGGAAAAAGTTACAAGAATTTTTTTTAACCAAAGAAGAAAAATGTTAAAAAAACCCTTTAATCAACTTTTTAATGGAAATCAAAATATCTTAAATAAACTTAAAATTGATCTAAAATTAAGACCTCAAAATTTAACTATGGATACTTATTACAATCTTGTCCGTGAATATGAAAATTTAACTAGTTAGTTTATCAACATGGCTTCTTATATATTCTACGTCATAATCTTTTGAGCCATCATTCATCACAGCATCAATTAAATTTGTAATTTTAGAATAACATTCATTTAGATCATTATTTATGACGACATAATCATAATTTATCCAATGTAAAACATCTCTTTCAAATTGTTTCATTCTTTCTTCAGCTATCATTTTGTCACTTGCATGTCTTTTAGATAATCTTTCAAACAAAACTTCTTTACTTGGAGGAAGTATAAAAAAAGTAATTAATTTATAATCCAACTTCTTATTTTTTATTTGGTCAGCCCCCTGCCAATCAATATCGAATAGTATATTTTTTCCTTTATTTAATCTATCTATTACTGGTGTTCTTGTTGTGCCATAAAAATTATTGAAAACTTTTGCATATTCTAAAAACTCTTCGTTTTTAATTAATCTTTTAAATTCTAACTCATCAACAAAAAAATAATCTTCATTTTGATTTTCGTTAGGTCTAGGTTTTCTGGTAGTATGTGATATTGAAGTTTCAAAATTATCTTTTTTTGATAATTTTTTTACCAATGTTGTTTTACCTGCTCCGGAAGGAGAAGATAAGATTATCATTACTCCATCTTTTTCTGATGGCATTAAAATTTCTAGTTAGCTTTTCCTTCGATAAACTTA
>MDSV01012208.1_pt1 | contig 10270 bp, 9 predicted proteins | sample 810851 | NCBI WGS metagenome assembly MDSV01 (sample SAMN05326640, study PRJNA326480) | marine metagenome | isolation source: seawater | place: Atlantic Ocean: North East | collected 2012
AAATAATTTTGTAGATGAAAAAACCACCTTTGAAAAAAAATCAATTTTTTCTGCTTTTTTTAAATTTTTGTTAAATAAATTAAAAAAATAATATTCTAAATGATTTAACAGAATATCTTTAATTAAAAAAAAAGTGTCTGTAATATTTTTTAAATAAAGTCCTCTACTATGTACCGAAAGTTCTCCATAAAATTTTAATTTTTTTTTCAAAAATAAAAAAATAAAAATACTAAATAACGAAAATGATATAAATATTAATATAAACTCTATACTAGAAATATAAGTCAAAAAAATTAGGAAAATAAATATCATTATTGAGTCATGAGTAATTTTAACAATATTTGTTATTGCTGATGAAAAATGGTTAGCTTCTATCGATATATTACGAATAATAATGGATATGTTATTTCTAATTAGATCTAAGTAATTTAACATTAAATAATGCTTAAGTAAGTCTGAACGAAATTTTAAATTTATTTTATAATGAAAATTTTCTTCATAAATATTTATTAAAAAAAACAATAAATTTTTAATAAGAAAGATTAAAACTACAGCAATTAATATATTTGATAAATTAAAAGCAACAACAATTTCTGACAAATAATTTAAATTATTTTCATTTAAAAAATTGACAATTTTACTTGGATTTAATAAATACATTATTAAAAAAGGTATTGAACTAATACTAACTAATTCCATTAAGCCTTTAACAAACATAAAAAAAACTAAAAAAGTAAGTTGAAGTTTTAATTTGAAAGTCAACAAATTTAAGATTTGTTTAATCATATTATTTTTTTGGTAATCTAATTAAAAATTGTATAGACTTTCTCAAAATTATAGTCAAAAAAAATATGAAAAATGTAGTTGTAATTGGTGGATCAGGTTTTTTAGGTTCTGAAGTTGTAAATCAACTGTTATTTAAAAATTATAAAGTGACTATTTTTGATATTAATAAGCCTAAATTTTCACATAAAAATTTAAAATTTATTAAGGGTGATATTCTGGATAATAAAAAACTTGAAAATGTAATAAAAAATAAATTCTATGTTTATAATTTTGCTGGAATCGCCGATCTTGATTATGGAACTTCACAACCAATTAAAAGCGTTGAACAAAATATTTTAGCTACTGTAAACATGCTAAACTTTTGCAGTAAACATAAAATTAAAAGATATATTTATGCATCTACTATTTATGTTTACAGTGAAAAAGGTGGATTTTATAGATGTAGTAAACAAGCTGCCGAAAATTACATTGAAGAATTTTTTAAAAAATTTAAACTTAATTATACCATTTTAAGATATGGCTCATTATATGGACCTGATGCTGGAAAGAATAATGGTTTATCAAAAATAATTTTAAACTCTTTAAAAAATAAAAAAATATTATATGAAGGTAGCCCAAACACTATTAGAGAATATATTCATGTAAATGATGCTGCAAGATCAAGTGTCAAAATATTAGATAAAAAATTTGCAAATAAAAGTGTAATACTTCAAGGTGAACATCCTATGCATATGAAAGACCTTTTAAAAACTATTTCTGAAATTCTTGGATATAAAAAAATATCTTTTAAAAAAGTCCAAAATGAAAATCACTATGAGCAAACTCCATACAGCTATACTCCAAAACTTGGTATAAAATACAAACCTGATACTTACGTTGATTTTGGTCAAGGAATTTTACAGCTTATAGACTCATTAAAAAAAAACTAATTTTATGAATGTTTTAATTTCAAGTTATCACATGAATTTAGTTTTGAAAAAATTTCAAAGTATTTTAAAAAAACAAAAATATTAAAATTGATCAAATAATTAGAAACCCCTCAGTTAAAGAAAGTGAATTACTTAAAGTAATACATAAATATGATGGCGTTATCTGTAGTGATGATGAATTCACAAAAAAAGTTTTAGCTAAAGCTAATAAATTAAAAGTAATTTCCAAGTGGGGAACTGGTATTGACTCAATTGACTCAAGCTATGCAAAAAAAAAGGGTATAAAAATATTTAATACTCCTGGGGCTTTTACAAGTGGTGTGGCACAATACGCTATTGGAATGATACTTAATTTATCAAGAAAAATATCAAAAATTGATCAGTCTGTGAAAATGGGAAATTGGGAAAAATTCCAAGGAGTAAATATAGAGGGTAAGAAAATCGGCATCATTGGCTTAGGTAAAATAGGATCTCAAATAATAAAATATATAAAAGGTTTTAATTTAATTGTTTGTGGAAATGATAAAAAAGAAATTATAAATAAATCATTTAGTAAAAAGGGAGTTAAAATATTAACTTTAAATAAAATATTTTCTTATTGTGATATAATCGTAGTATCAGTTGATTTAAATAAATCTTCACATCATTTAATTGGAACAAAACAATTGATGAAACTTAATGAAAATAAAATATTAATAAATATTTCAAGAGGTCCAGTGGTTGATAACAAGTCTTTAATTAAAGCTATAAATAAAAAAAAATTCCAAGTTGGATTTGATGTTTTTGAAGAAGAGCCAATAAGCAAAAAAGTTTTAAAAAAATTAAAAGACAATAATTCAATACTCTCTAGTCATAATGCTTTCAATACACAAGAAGAAGTCGATTTTGTTCATGCCAATACAATTAATAATCTTCTAAAAGGACTGAAAAATTGAAACTAAAAAAAAATTTTTATTTAAACTTTTCTTCAATACCCGAGCTTACAAAAAAAGCTAAAAAACTAAAATTCTCTTATAAAAATACTGAAATTAATAAAATTATAAAATTAGCTTCATCTAAAGGTTTTTACGGAGTCGAATTTCCTTACTATAGATTTTTTAAAAACTCTGAATCTTTGCAATATCTTCTAAGTCACTTAAATAAAGAAAATCAAAAATACATTTTAGATTGTGAAAAAAAAATAACAAAAAAAGAATTAGTTAATTTAATTGGTATATCAAAAAAAATAGGAGCAAAATTTATTAGAGTTAAATGTAGTAATATTTTGTCATGCCAAAGATATAAATACAACCAAGATTGGAAATTAAAAGTTAATTCTATTATTAAAAAGATAAATCAAATCAAACCCTTGTTAAAAGAACAAGATGTTAAATTGGCTATCGAAAATCATCAAGATCTAGACTCTAATGATTTAAAATTTATTATAAAAAAAGTTGGACCAAAATATGTGGGTATTAATTTTGATGTTGGAAATTCTTTCGCAACATGTGAAATACCATTAATTTTCTTAAAAAAAGTTAAAAATTATATTTTAAATATTCATTTAAAAGACTACATTATTTTTGAAACTAAAAAAGGATATGCTTTACAAAGATGTCCTATAATGGATGGTGACAGCGAAATACACAAAGTTTTAGATTTTATAAAAATTCATAACTTAAATGTACCAATCAGTATTGAACTTGGGGCAAAAACACCTCGAGAAATAAAGATAAGATCAAAAAAATTTTTTCAAAATTTTATTTATGAAAAGAAAATTAAATTAGAAAACAGTAAAAAAATAATGAAGATTGCAATAAAAAATTCAAAAAAAATACATAATTTAAAAAAACTAATTTCTTTAAGTGAAATAAATATGTTAAACAAAAGTTTAAAAAATTTAAATCAATTATAAATATGAAAGCACTAGTTAGATATTCTCATTTACCAAAAAAACTAAAAATTAAAGAAATACCTTTACCAAGTATTGAAAAAACTAAAAACCATGCGATTATTGATGTTAAATTTGCTGGTATTTGTGGAAGAGATTTAGAACACTATAAATCAAAAATATCAAAAAAAAAAATACCCTCTGTTTTAGGTCATGAGTTTTCAGGTATTGTAAAAAAAGTTAATAAAAATAATTATAATGTTAAGGTTGGTGACAGGGTAACATGTGAAACAGTGAAAAGTGTTTGTAATAAATGTACTTTATGTAAAAGTGGTTTTTATAATTTATGTAAAAAAAGAAAAAATATTGGTGGTAGCACATCTGGAGCATTTGCATCTCTTATAAAAGTTCCAACTGAGTATATCCATAATTTGCCAAAAAATGTTTCATTAGAAGAGGCGGCGCTAATTGAGCCATTGGCAGTATGTTACAATGCATTAATATCAAATTCTAATATTAAAAAAAATTCAACAGTTTTAATTTTTGGTGCTGGCACAATTGGTTTATTATCCTTAAAATTAGCAAAATATAAAAAAGCTAAAATATTCTTGGTTTGTACTCCTCAAGATAAAATACAAAAAGAAATTGCTAAAAAAAACAAAGTATCTAATATTTATTTTAATAATTGTGATTATGTAAAAAAAATACTAAGAGACACAAATAATCAAGGTGTTGATTTAGTGGTAGATACTGTTGGTGGTATAGACAAAACTTTTGAAGATGCAATTAGCTTAACAAGACCTGGTGGCCAAATTACAAAAATTGGCTGGTTTATGAAGAAAGAAGTTAAAGCCAATTTTGACGATATTGTTAGAAAAAATTTAAAGATACAGGGGAGTTTTAGTCATAATTTTAAAATTTGGGAGAGATGTATAAGTTTATTATCAAAAAAAAATATTTATATAAAAGATTTAATTTCAAAAAAATGTGAAATTTCAGAGTGGAAAAATGCATTTGATTTGCTTACAAACAGAAAAGCTGTAAAAATATTAATGACTTCAAATGAAAAAATATCTTAATTTTAAAAACAAAGTTTCTGTAGTCACAGGAGCTGGATCTGGAATTGGAAAAGAGGTTTCCATTAAACTTGGTGATTTAGGCTCAACAGTTATTTTGGTTGGTCGTAGCAAAAAAGTATTAGAGTTAGAAAAAAAAATAAATAAGAAAAATACTGTAAGCTATATATGCGATTTAGTTGAAGAAAATTCTGTGAAAAATTTATATTCTGAAATAATCAAAAAATATAAAAAAGTAGATATATTGATAAACTCTGCTGGTGTCACTGGGTCTGGTAATATTGACAACACTTCTTCAGAAGATTGGCAAATGATAAATGATAATAATGGTTTAAATACATTTTTATGTTGTAAATATTTTTCAAAAAGTATGAAAAAAAGTAAAAAAGGTAAAATAGTTAATATTTCTTCTATAGCTGGACGGTTTAGAGGCAGAACATCTGGTTTACATTACGCATATGCAAAATCTGGTTTAATAGGATTTACAAGACAACTTGGAGCAGAACTTGCAAAATGGAACATTAATGTAAATTGTTTTTGTCCATCGCAAACAATGACCGACATGTTAAGAAGTCTAATTACACCTGAAATTAAAAAAGAACTTGAAAAAACAATTCCAATAAAAAGAATTGCAACACCACAAGAACAAGCAGATGTAATTCTTTTTTTAGTATCGGAGATGTCTAATTATGTTGCTGGAGCAGCTATTGACTCAAATGGAGGACAATTTTAATGAAAGTAAACGCATTCATTCCTGTTAGGATGAGTTCTTCACGTTTTCCAGGTAAACCTTTAACTAAACTATTAAATATTACAATGTTAGAGCATGTATGGAGAAGAACGAAAATGTCTAATGTAGACGAAACATATGTTGCCTTATGTGATAAAGAAACAATAGATGTATGTAAAAGAATTGGAGCAAAATATGTGGTTACTAGTAAAAAACATGAAATGTGTATGGATAGAATTGCTGAAGCAGCTAACAAAAAAAAATCAGATATTATAGTAACTGTTCAAGGTGACGAACCATTGATTACACCTCAAATGATCAATTTAACAATTAGAAATATCATTAAAAAAAAAGAAGAACTATTTTGTACAACCTTAGCTCAAAAAATTTCATCAAAGAAAGAAATCCATAATACCAATAGAGTTAAGATAATATGGAATAAAAAAAAAGAAGTAATATATATTTCTAGAGAACCAATCCCTTCAGTAGCTAAATTTAAAGGTGCAATTGACTATTACAAAATGGTATGTGTTTACACTATGACTAGAGGCAATCTAAATAAGTTTCAGAATTTTGGAATTTCAAGAAATGAAGGTATTGAGTCAATCGATATGTTGAGAATATTAGATAATGGAAAAAAACTTGGTATTGATATAATTAAAGGTGAAGTTGAAAATATAGATGTTAAATCTGATATTCCAAAAGTAATTAAACTTCTAAAGAACGATTTGCTTGTGAAAAAATATTCCTGAGATTTATATTAAATAATGGATCTACATATTTTTGACAAAGATTTAAAAGAGCAAACTAATAAAAATAAAATTTTTATAGGTTGGGATAGTGAGGAAATAAATACATTTTTAGAAAACAACAAAAAAGAATTAAGATTAAAATATTTAAACATAATTCATAGTATAATAAGTAAAAACTCATCAAAATTTAAATACCTAAAATTAAAAGAGGTTAATTTATTAAAAATGAGTTTAATTAATGAAAAAAATCCTTTTAAATCAGAGGCCATTTTTGATTGTCTAAAGCTACTAACTATAGAGTTGATAGTAAAAAAAAAAAAAATCAAAAATATTTTCTATCATGGGAAAAAATATAATCTTGATAAATCACTTAAAAATTTTTGCAGTCAAATAAATATAAATTACTATAAAAAAAAATTAATTTTTTTTAATTCTAATTTTAAATTTGTATTTTTTTTAAAAGGTAGTTTATTTTTTATTATTCAATTTATAAAAAACTTTAAACTTAAAAGTAATCTAAAAAAATTTTCTACTATTAGTATTTTTTCATATTTTGTGCATTTAAAATCTGTCACGGGATCAAAATTTAATTCTAATTTATGGGGGAATCTTACTAAATACTTAAATTCTAAAAAAAAAAATATTAATTGGTTTCATTTTTACGTTCCCTCAAATCAAATAAAAAAAGCTCAAATAGCAAATCTAATGCAAAAGAAATTTAATTTAAATAAATATGAAAATCATAATTTTATTAATTCTTTTTTGACAAATTTAAATTTTATTAAATCTTATTATTTTTTTTTAATTTTTTGTTCAAGAAACTTTTTCTCAACTAAAGTAAATTATAATTTTTTTCAAAATAAATTTTCAAAAACTAATTTTTATTTTTTTTTAAAAGAAGATTTTTTTTCTTCATTATTTGGTGTAACATTAATTTACAATATAATGAATATTCTAACATTTGATAAATTATTAAAAGAAATACCCAGACAGAAATATGGAATTTATATTATAGAAAACCAAAGCTGGGAATATTGTTTTATTAAATTATGGAAAAAATATAATCATGGGAAAATTATTGCATATTTTAATTCATCCATTCGATTTTGGGATTTAAGATATTTAAAAAAGAAAAATGAATTTTATGCACTAGATGAAAATCCAGATCTCTATCTAATAAATAGTAAAATTTTTAAATTAGAAGCTAAAAAAATTGGCTACCCACTAAAAAAATTATTTTTAGTTGAGGCACTTAGATACAATAAATTAACCCCAGCTCTTAAAATAAAAAAAAATAGAAAAATACTTATAGTTGGTGATATTTTATTTAACCAGACAGATAACTTATTAAAATTTATTAATAAAATAACTGTTAAACTAAATAGTTATAAGTTTTATTTAAAACCTCATCCAACAATGACATATAAATCAATAAATATTTTCAAAACAAAATATCCTTACTTAAAAATAACAAGTATTAATTCTGATAAATTTAAGAATTTTGAATTTGTGATTTGTTCCAATGGAACTTCAGCTAATTTGGATTGTTTAGCACAAAGATTAAATTTTTGCTCAATTAAGCCCTATAATAGCTTAAATCTTTATCCTATTGAAAAATATCAAAAAATATTCCAAGTAAAAGATCATAAAGACTTAATTAACAGAATTAAAAAACCACAATATTTCAAAGATATTAAAATTTTTGAGAAAGCAAAGAACTTAAATAAAATTCAAAAAATTTTAAATAAAATTTAGTTATTAAAATTTTTTAAAATTATTGAATAATTTTTTTTAATAAATTTCTAAAATCTAAAGTAAAATTTTCTTTAGGTAATATAAAATCATTTTTATATTTTTTATAAACACTTTTATTGATATTTAATATATTGGCTTTAACTAAATCTTGAGATGGATCAGATATATTGATTTTTTCTTTTTTAAAATATTTACTCCAGATGCTTATGGTATGAGAATAAAGATCACTTTGATTAAGCTGATCTGTAGTTAAAAATATTAATGGTTTTAAATTTAAAACAGCATAATTTATCGACATAGAGTCATGCGCAATCACTGCTTCTGACCTTTTTACCAGGTCACTTGTATATCCTTTAATAACTTTCCATTTTTTAGTTAAAATTGTTTTTCTTTTTAAATCTCTTTTTGGATGAGATGCAACTATAATTTCAAGATTAAATTTTTTTTTAATTAATGTAAAATACTTATCTAACTCCTCTTCTAGAGTTGAAAAATTACGTTTAATTTTAATAATTTTTCTATCATGAGAAAATTGAATATTTTGGTCCAGATAAACAATAAATTTTTTATTTTTCAAAAAACTCAATTTCTCATTTCTATGATTATTTAAATTATGTATCAAAAAATCAAAATGAGGAAAAAATATTTTTTTTATACCAAATTTAAAAACTTCAAATTTACCATACCCACCTGTAATACAAATATAGTCTGAATGTGGATATTTATAAATTTTTTCTAAAAATAGGTTTTGAATAATTTTATATAGGTATTTTCCATAGTGAAAAAAAACCCATGGTCTAACGCTCCATTTACTTAGCCAAGAATAGATAAATTTTATGCTTTTAATTTTATGAGAATTAATTATTTTTCTAATTTCGTAAATAAATTTAAGATGATTTCTATATGAATTATTTTTTATACTTGTGTCTATATGAAATATAAGGTCTATAAAAAGAGATATTTTGTTTGAAGATAAAATTGAATTTAAATCTTTTATGAGTTGTTTATGATTATTTTTGACAAAATAATTATTATAACTCAAATTAATTAATTCATAAGTATCTTCACATTCACTAATAAAAAAATACCTATAATCATTTTTTTTTTTAATCGGATATCTGGAAATAATTAATATTTTTTTTTTAGTATAATGTTGTTTTTTTTTGGAACTCCTCACCTTTTTTTGAATCCTTTTCATTTTTATTAATCCAAATTGACTCATTTCTCCACTTATCTGCTATATTCCAAAAATCATTTTCTGAAATTCCAGTAAATTCTAAAAACTCATTAAAATACTTTATTGGAAATTCATTGTCATATTTTTTAATTAATGCTGTAGCTTCTTCTCTTGTAATAAACCCTTCTCTTATCTCTCTAGCAGCATTTGAAGTACACCTACCATGTCCAAATTTTATTAATGCAAACCAATGATGAAAAGTATCTAATTTATCATCTATAGATGAGTATTTTGTATAAGTTCCCTCTGTTCTGACGGTATTTGGTTTGAAACCAGTATTTTTTGAAGCATAATAAAAATTACTATGATTGGACCAGTTTCTAAAATATCCATAAAAAAATCTTTTAATATTTTTTTTTTTTACTTCTTCTATCTCTGGGCCTTCAAATAAATTTAAGTCATTTCTAGAGTACCCTTTATCTAACCAATATTTTAGAGAGTATTTCGAAAACCAAATTTTTTCATATTCATCAACATCTAATCCTTTTTTGTTCCAACTACTAACATCACCTCCATATTCTGCTTCAGCATTTTCACCTGAAAAAACTAATTTAATATTAAATTTTGTTGCTATTTTTATAGGGAACAGAACCTGACCATAAATGAAAGGTTGAAAAGGATCACCCATTTCAATCATTGCGTCTTTACACAATCTTCTTACTGTTTGTCCATTAGCCATTCCTAAAATTACATCAAATCCAGATTTGTTAAAATTTACTAAATTTTCCCAGCCAATATCTGTATATTTTAATGGTGACCAAGTTACTGTTAATGGGTTCATTCTATATTTAGTTTTTAATTCATGAGCAACAAACGCACTATCTTTGCCTCCAGATGATGGAACGACACAGTCATAGCTACCATCTTTGCTTCTATGAGCATCTAAAATTTCAATTAACTCTTTTTCTCTTTGCTCCCAGTCAATTTTACTTTTAAATTTAAAATAATTACAAGCACTACAGACACCCTCTTTATCGAATGTGATACGAGGCCTTTGGTTGGAAATAACACACTTTTTGCAGTATATTATTTCATCTGGTAAATTATATTTTTTTTTTATATTAATATTTTCCATTATTTTTTTACAGCTGATACAATAATTTCACTCTCATGACTAGAAAAAACTTTAAAACTT
>MDSV01219012.1_pt1 | contig 10270 bp, 10 predicted proteins | sample 810851 | NCBI WGS metagenome assembly MDSV01 (sample SAMN05326640, study PRJNA326480) | marine metagenome | isolation source: seawater | place: Atlantic Ocean: North East | collected 2012
CATGGCTTGATCAAATCAAAACAGATGCTCAAGCAATTTTTTTTCTTGGAGATTTATTTGATTTTTGGTTTGAGTATAAAAGAGTGGTTCCTAAAGGGTTTACCCGTCTTTTTGGAAAATTAGCAGAGCTATCAGACTCAGGAATTGATTTATTCTTCTTTGTTGGTAATCATGATTGTTGGATAGGTAATTATTTTGAAGATGAGCTTGGAATTAATGTTTTCCATAAAAAAGTAGATTTAAACATTGATAATTATAACATTCTTATAGGTCATGGAGACGGATTAGGACCTGGAGACAGTAAGTACAAATTTTTAAAACTATTATTTAGAAACCCTATTTTAAAAAAGTTATTCTCATTTATTCACCCAGATATAGGAATTTCATTAGGAAAGTTTTTATCACAAAAGAATAAGATTATTTCAGGTGATGAGAAAGTTTTTGAGTCAGAAGACAAAGAAATGTTATTTAGCTATTGTAAAGATGTATTAAAAACTAAATATTATCATTTCTTCATTTTTGGTCATAGACACGTCCCATTAGAGCTTGATTTAGGAAACAACTCAAAATATTTTAATACTGGAGATTGGATTACTCACTTCTCTTATTTAGTTTATGACGGTAATTCATTTAATCTTAATTATTTCAATAAATAAATTTGATTGAGAATAAGCAAATTGAATATGAAAACACCGTTATTGTAGGTGTTGTTAACAGGGAACAAGGTGAAAGTGTTGTAAAAGACTATTTAGATGAGCTTTCGTTTCTTTCTGAAACTGCAGGGGGAATTGTAAAAAAGAGATTTATTCAAAAATTAGATAGCCCAAATCCTAAAACCTTTATTGGTACTGGAAAAATATCTGAAATTCAAGTATACAATAAGAAAAATGATATTAGCTCCGTGATATTTGATGATGAATTGTCTGCTACTCAACAAGGAAATTTAGAAAAGATTTTAAAGTGTAAGATCATTGATAGAACAGGACTTATCTTAGATATTTTTGCTCAAAGAGCAAAAACAAGTTATGCTAAAAATCAAGTTGAATTAGCTCAATATCAGTATTTGATGCCCCGACTAAAAGGGCTATGGACTCACCTTGAAAGACAAAAGGGAGGTATTGGGATGAGAGGTCCTGGTGAAACTGAAATTGAAACTGATAGAAGAATTGTAAGAGATAAAATTAGTTTGTTAAAAAATAAACTTAAAAATATTGATAGACAAATGTCTGTTCAGAGAGGTAACAGAGGAAGCTTAGTTAGAGTAGCTTTGGTTGGATATACTAATGTTGGTAAATCTACATTAATGAATTTAATTTCAAAATCTAAGGTTTTTGCTGAGGATAAACTTTTCGCAACTTTAGATACTACAGTTAGAAAAATTGTTGTAGAAAATTTACCTTTTTTAATAACTGATACAGTTGGTTTTATTAGAAAATTACCTACTCAATTAGTTGAATCATTTAAAAGTACATTAAATGAAATAACTGAGTCAGATCTAATTATACATATAGTAGATATTTCACACCCAAATTATGACGATCATATTGATTCAGTAAACTCTATTTTAGAACAAATCAAATGTTCAAACAAGCCAAGTGTGATTGTTTTTAATAAGATGGATAAATTAAACGAAGAGGAACTTGAAAATTTTAAATTTAAAGACAATAATGGATCAAACTTATTTATTTCTGCTTACAAAAAAATAAATCTCGATAAGTTAAAAAGAAAGCTATATAACGAAGTAAGAAAAATTCATATTAAAAGATTTCCTTATAACAATTTTCTTTATCCTGATTTAGATTAGATTTTTAAATTTATACCAATACCCATAACCTCTCTAACTTGTAATCTCTTAATAGAGTTATCATCATAGATAAATTGAAGAATAAGATTTGTAGTTAAATATTTATTCACTTTCATTGTCGTGTTTATGGTATAATCTAAATCTATATTTCCAGAATTTTCTAGGTAATCAGAATATAAACTAATTCTATTTGATACTTCAACATTTTCAATTAGTTCAAATTTAAAATAAGATCTTAAAGATGCTCCAAGTTCAAATCTGCTATTCGCACCTTTATTGACACCAAAGTATTGTTTTCCATCCGCAAGATTTTCAGTAAAAGATCTATTAACCATAATCAATCTTCCAGTGGCAGGGGCAAAGTTAACCCAAAGATCTTTAGTCTTTCTCCAGTATAATCCAACACCAATTTGTAAGTATGCTGGAGAAAAAAATCTAGTAAGTTCTGTTCTTTCTTCTTCACCATTTGCATTTTTTCTAAATCTATATCCTTTCGTCCATTGAGTTTTAAAATTTACAAATGAAGAATAGCTCCAATTTCCAATTAAATTATTTGTGAACTTTTTACCTAAAAGAGAGTTTACCTCTAATCTGTCATCTGTTTTTTTTAAGTACTTACTTCCGCCAATACTATTTAAACCGTATGCAGTAATTAATTTTGTGTCCCAGTTCCAACCATTGTTCTCAAAGTTGAAATCATAATCAATTTTAATAGTTCCTGATAAACTAGTCTGACCACCAGCAGTCCAATAACTGTAACTAGATTGGTTACCTAAAAAAGTAAATTTTCCAGAATTATTCCAGTTACTTTTCAGTTCTGTTGTATCATTAGCTTTTTCTTGAGCAAAAACACTCAGAGTAAAAAAAAGACATAAAATAGTAGAATAGTATTTTATCATTTTCTTTTGTAAACTGGCACTGCAGAACAAGCTTCACCAAACATTATAGATTTTGCAACTGGTTGAAGTTTTTCAATAATTAAAGAATAAAAATAGTTGTTATTAGAAATATCTGAACACCCTTTAATTATTACAGGTTTATCAATAAATAGTTTTTCATCTAAGTTTTTTATACCATCAATGATTTGATAATTTTTAAACTCATTTTGATTTCCAATGAAATTTTTAATTTTAAACTCAGTCAATTTTGAAGAAATTAGTAAATATGCCCAATGCGGAATAATTGCATCATTTGAGCATTGAATTAAAACAGTTTGGTCTTTAAGATCTTCCCAATTAAAACTCTTAATTTTTTCTCTAAAGTCAGATTCAATTAAAATAAATTCATCTTTAAGCCAATTCTTGAGATCGATAATCTCAAAATTAATATCATCTAAAAAATCATTAAAATCAATGGCAGCGATTTTACTTTTAGAAACTCTATTTATAATTTTATAATCCATTTATAAAAATCCCAATTCTAGTTTTGCTTCTTCACTCATTAAATCTTTTGACCAGGGTGGTTCGAAAGTCATTTCAACATCAGAACTTTTTACCCCATCAATTTCAGCAACTTTATCTTTGACTTCTTGTGGCAAACTTTCAGCAACTGGACAATTAGGGCTAGTTAGTGTCATTAATATTTTTACATCGTTATCTTCGTTTAAGAATACATCATATATTAATCCAAGCTCATATATATCTACAGGAATTTCTGGATCATATATAGTTTTTAAAACTTTTACAACTTTTTCTCCAAGCTCATTTGGATCAATCATTTTCTCAGACATACTATTTAGTTTAATTTACTATATGCTAAAGCATAAAATTTAATTTGTTTTAACATGGAAGATAACCCATTAGCCCTATTTGGGGACAAATGTTCTTTCAACCCTATTTCATCAATAAAACTCAAATCTGCAGATAATATTTCATTTGGAGATCTATCATTTAAAATATTGAGTAGTATTGCCACTATTCCTTTACTTATTATTGCATCGCTATCAGCTTGAAAATGAATTTTTTCACCATCAAAACTGGAGTGTAGCCAAACTTTACTTTGACATCCCTTAATAAGATTATCTTCCGTTTTAAATTCTAAATCCATTTCATCAAGAGACTTAGATAAATCAATCATGTACTGATATTTTTCAGTCCAGTCTTCCATAAATGAAAAATCTTCTGCTAAGCTTTTGCCTTGTTCAGAAATAGTCATATAAATCAAAGATACGAATTAGCTCAACATTGTTTTAGCCATATTTATGGCCTCAACTAACTTGTCAACTTCTTTTTTTGTATTAATAAATGACAAGGATACTCTTACTGTCCCAGAGATGTGAAAGTGGTCCATAATTGGCTGAGCACAATGCTGACCGGTTCGAACTGCAATTCCAAACTTGTCTAATATTGAACCAATATCATAGGGATGAAGATTTTCAATATTAAATGAAATTACAGATGTTTTGTTTTTCACATCACCATATATCTTTAAACCATCAATTTTTTTTAAAGATTTAGTTGCATAGTCTAATAATTCATTTTCGTAATTATATATATTTTTTAATCCTATTTCATTTAGGTAATCCAATGCGTAACCAAAAGCAATGGCACCAGAAATATTTGGTGTGCCAGCTTCAAATTTATGAGGAAGATCTGCATATGTTGTTTTTTCAAAAGTAACATCAGAAATCATTTCTCCTCCACCCATAAGTGGAGATAATTTTTTCAACAATTCTTTCTTTCCGTAGAGAAAACCAATTCCAGTTGGCCCACACAATTTATGAGCTGATGCAGTAAAGTAATCTATATCGAGCTTTTGTAAATCAATACTAAAATGTGCTGAGCTTTGAGCACCATCTATTAAAACAACAGCTCCATTTTTGTGAGATATTTCAATTATTTCTTCAATTGGGTTTATAATTCCAAGCGCATTAGAAACATGATTAAGAAAAACAACTTTAGTTTTTGAGGATATAATTGATTTGAAATGATCAAGATCAAGCTCACCGTTTTCTTTCAGAGGAATCACATTTAATTTAGCATGGTTTTTTTCAACCATCATTTGCCAAGGAACTATATTAGAATGATGCTCCATTCCGGAAACAATTATTTCATCATCACTGCTCAACAGCTCAGTATAGCCATTAGCTATGATGTTTATTGAATGCGTTGTTCCAGATGTAAAAATTATTTCTTCACTGAGCTTTGCATTGAAATGTTTTTGAATTTTTTTCCTTGAACTTTCATAAGCTTCAGTTGCCTCCTCACTTACTGAATGAACTCCTCTATGTATATTGGCATTATATTTTTTATAATAATCTGAAATTGAATCAATAACACTTGTTGGAGTTTGTGATGTGGCTGCATTATCAAAATAGATTAGGGTTTTACCGTTAATCTTTCTTTCCAATATTGGAAAGTCTTTTCTTATATTTTCAACGTTAAATGTCATTAAAGTTCAAAACCTAAATTAACACCAATTTTATTGGCAATAATTTTTTTGATTTTAGTTTTTAAAGCCTGCATTTTTACATTTTCAAGTACGTTATTTGCAAATGCATATGTAAGAAGACCTTTAGCTTCTTTTTCAGAAATACCTCTAGTTTTTAAATAAAATAATGCGGAATCATCAAGTTGACCAATTGTACATCCATGTGAACATTTTACATCATCGGCAAATATCTCAAGTTGCGGTTTGGTATTAACTGAAGATTTTTCTCCAACAAGCAAGTTGTTGTTTTGCTGAAAGGCATTAATTTTCTGAGCTATTTTATCAACGAGAACTCTACCATTAAAAACTCCAGTAGAATTATCATTATAAATTCCTTTATATTCTTGATAGCTTTCACAGTTTGGATTTGCATGGTGAACTAGTGTGTGATGATCAGTATGTTGATTACCACCTAGAATAGTTATCCCCTTCATTATTGAGTTAATATTTTCACCATTTTGATAAAAATTTAAATTATTTCTAACAATATTACCACCAAACGAAAAGGTATGACAGCTCACTTCGCTATCTCTCTTTTGATTAATATATGTGTTGTCAATTAATGAAGTTGTTTCTAAATCATTCTGAATCTTATAATAATCCAGATTAGCATTTTCTTCGACATGGATTTCAGTTAAAGTATTTGTTAAAGGATCAATAAAGCCTGGATATGAATAAGGCGATTTATTATTTTCCCCAACTAATGAATAATGACTTTCTAAAATTTGAGCTTTAGAGTTCTTTTCTAAAATTATAAGACTTCTAGGCTGAAGCATTAATGAAGATTCCCCTCCTGAATTAATATGAATTATTTCAATTGGTTTATCTAATTCCATGTTTTTAGGAATATGTACAAATGCACCTTCTTTGGAAAAGGAACTATTTAAAAGGCTAAAAGATTCATTTTTATCAGTAATAGTATTGTAGTATTTATTGATTAGACCTTCATATTTCTTGTTTTCAAGAATTGCTGAAAGAATGCAAATATCAACTCCCTTATGAGTTGTGTTTGACCATAGTGGGTCATAAGCACCATCAATAAAAACTATTTTATAAGATTCAATTCCATTAACAAAGAAGTCTTTTACTTTTTCAAATTCAATTAGATGTCTTTTTTTCTTAAAGATTGTAAGCTTGTCATTAAGAACCTTATTAATAGGTGTATATTTCCAATACTCATTTTTCTTTCCAGGAAATCCAATCTTTTCAAAATCTTTAATAGATTCTGACCTAATATCATGGACAGGGGAGTTGATATTAGTGTCTAGCTCAAAAGCTAGAAATGACGAAACCATTTTTTCTTTTAAAGACATACTTTTTTTATATCCAATCGTAACCTTTTTCTTCTAGCTCCAAAGCAAGTTCTTTATTTCCAGATTTTGCAATTTTTCCATCTTGTAAAACATGAACATAGTCAGGAATGATATGGTCTAAAAGTCTTTGATAGTGTGTGATAATTACAATTGCATTTGAACTGCTTTTTATTTTATTTACACCATTTGCAACAATTCTTAAGGCATCAATATCAAGACCTGAGTCAGTTTCATCTAATATTGCTAAAGATGGTTCAAGCATAGCCATTTGAAAAATTTCATTTCTCTTTTTTTCTCCTCCAGAAAAACCTTCGTTCAATGACCTTGAAAGAAACTTTGAATCAATTTCAAGCATATTAGCTTTATCTCTAATTTTCTTTAACATTTCATTGGCAGCCATTTCTTTTTCACCTCTGGCTTTTAAATTTGAATTAATAGCTGTTTTGATGAAGTTAGTAACTGTAATTCCAGGTATTTCAACAGGATATTGAAAAGACATAAAGATTCCTCTGTTAGCTCTTTCTTCAGCAGACAAATCCTCAATATTTTCATTTTTGTAAAAAATAGAGCCTTTGGTTACTTCATAATCTTCATTACCAGCAATAACTGAAGACAAGGTGCTCTTCCCTGATCCATTTGGGCCCATTATCGCATGAATTTCTCCTGGTTTCACATTTAGACTCAAACCCTTTAGGATTTCTTTTCCATCTATATTTACATGTAAATCTTTGATTTCTAACATAACTATTATTTTAACCTACTGAACCTTCCAAGGATATCTCAAGTAATTTTTGAGCCTCAACTGCAAACTCCATTGGTAATTTGTTCAGTACTTCTTTACTAAATCCATTTACAATTAATGCTATAGCTTTTTCTGTATCAATACCTCTTTGATTACAATAAAAAATTTGATCTTCACCAATCTTACTAGTTGTAGCTTCGTGTTCAATTTGAGCTGTTTTATTTTTAGCTTCAATGTATGGGAACGTATGAGCTCCACAATTATTGCCCATAAGTAATGAGTCACACTGAGAGAAATTTCTTGAATTTTCGGCATTGTTACTAATTCTAACAAGTCCTCGGTAACTATTCTGAGATTTTCCAGCTGAAATACCTTTTGAGATAATTGTACTTTTAGTGTTTTTCCCAAGATGAATCATTTTAGTTCCTGTGTCAGCTTGCTGATAATTATTAGTTACAGCAATTGAGTAGAATTCACCGATACTGTTATTGCCTTTTAAAATACATGAAGGATATTTCCAAGTAACTGCAGATCCAGTTTCAACTTGAGTCCACGATATTTTAGAATTCTCATGACAAATACCTCTTTTAGTAACAAAATTAAATACGCCTCCTTTACCATGCTTATTTCCAGGATACCAGTTTTGAACAGTAGAATATTTAATTTCTGCATTATCAAGAGCAACTAATTCTACAACAGCGGCATGTAATTGATTTTCATCTCTGGAGGGAGCAGTACACCCTTCTAGGTAACTTACATAACTACCTTCATCAGCAATCACTAGAGTTCTTTCAAACTGTCCAGTACCTGCTTGATTAATTCTAAAGTATGTAGATAATTCCATAGGGCATTTTACTCCTTTAGGTATATAACAAAAAGAGCCATCAGAAAATACAGCTGAGTTTAAGGCAGCATAGAAATTATCTTTTTTTGGTACAACAGTACCTAAATATTTTTTTATAAGATCTGGATGTTCTTGAATTGCTTCCGATATTGAACAAAAAATAATTCCCTTTTTAGACAAGGTTTCTTTGAAAGTTGTAGCAACTGAAACCGAGTCCATTACAATATCAACTGCAACTCCAGCAAGTTTTTTTTGTTCATCAATAGATATTCCAAGCTTATCAAAAGTTTTTAAAAGTTCAGGATCAACCTCATCAAGACTGTCGTATTTTGCTTTAGTCTTTGGCGCAGAGTAATAAGAAATTTCCTGGAACTGAGGTTTTTTATATTTAACATTTGGCCATTCCGGTTCTTCCATTTTTTCCCAAGCTTCAAATGCGCTTAATCTCCAATCAGTCATCCACTTTGGTTCGTTTTTCTTTTCAGAAATTTTACGAACAATATCCTTATTAAGCCCAACAGGAAATGTTTCGGATTCAATTTCAGTTGTAAACCCGTATTGATATTCCTGTTGTTCTAATTCTTTTTTTAATTCTTCTTCAGTATATGCCATATCTTTTATAATGAGAAACTTTCACCACAACCACAAGTTCTACTTGCATTTGGATTAATAAAAACAAATCCTTTACCATTTAAACCACCAGAGAAATCAAGAGTTGTTCCAACTAAATACAAAAAACTTTTCTTATCTATTGCAATTTTGATACCATTGTCCTCAAAAATTTTGTCTGATTCTGAGGATAATTTATCAAATGTAAGCTCATATGAAAGTCCAGAACAACCACCACTTTTTACACCAACTCTAATAAAATCAACAGATGGATCATAACCATCATCTTTCATTAATTTGGCAGCTTCAATTCTAGCTTTGTCAGCAACTTTAATCATATTTTGCAAATATAACTCTTTAATAAACAATTATAATCTAAATTTGAATTTCATTTAAGTTCAATTATCATACCAAAACAGCATAACTATATGGAAGAAAAAGATCAAAAATTTACAAGTTTAGATCAAATTGGAGAATTTGGTTTAATTGATATTTTAACTCAAGGTTTTGACACAATTAATGATTCAACTATTCTTTCTGTTGGAGATGATGCAGCTGTTGTAGATTATGAAAATGAAAAGACACTTATTTCTACGGATATGTTAGTTGAAGGAGTTCATTTCGATCTTTCTTATTTTCCTCTCAAACATTTAGGTTATAAATCCATTGTTTCATCGATTTCAGATATATGCGCAATGAATGGTGTTTGTAATCAAGTCACAGTTTCTATTGCAGTTTCAAATAGATTTAATTTAGAGTCCTTAAAAGAATTATATTCTGGGATAAAAGTTGCTTGTAAAAACTACGGTGTAGACTTAATTGGAGGTGATACAACTTCTTCAAACAAGGGGCTAATTATCTCAGTTACAGCAATTGGAAAACCTAGTAAAAATGGCTTTGTTCAAAGATCTGGCGCAAATAATAATGATTTAATTGTTGTCAGTGGTAGTTTAGGGGGAGCATATCTTGGTTTACAAGTATTGGAGAGAGAAAAACAAGTTTTCCTTGTAAATCCTGAAAGTAAACCAGATTTGAGTAGTTATAAAAATTTGGTTCACAAACAACTTAGACCTGAAGCTAGGCAAGATATAATTAAATTTTTTGAAGACTCTGATGTTAAACCTACCTCTATGATAGATATATCAGATGGTCTCTCTTCCGAAATAATTCACATATGTAAAAATTCAAATAAAGGATGTTCCATATATGAAGATAAGCTACCAATTGATAACGATACTATAGAAACTTGTAAAGAATTTAATCTAGAATCTACAACTATTGCTCTTTCTGGAGGTGAAGAATATGAATTATTATTCACAGTAAAGCCAGACAAACTTAAGGATTTAGAAAAGAACCCAGATTTATCTATAATAGGTCATATTAATTCAAATAAAGAGATGAATTTGATTACAAAATCTGGAAAAAATATTCCAATCAAATCTATGGGTTGGAAATCTTTTTGATTTACTTAGGAAGTATAAATAAATCTTCCACTTTACATTTTAATGTTTTGGCAATCTTTAATGCAA
>MDSV01034131.1_pt1 | contig 10269 bp, 5 predicted proteins | sample 810851 | NCBI WGS metagenome assembly MDSV01 (sample SAMN05326640, study PRJNA326480) | marine metagenome | isolation source: seawater | place: Atlantic Ocean: North East | collected 2012
ACTTCATTTGCTTTTTTCATTTCAAGCCTATTAACCTCCTTGGCATTTGCCGTAGACCTCTGAAATTTTAACTGATCATCTCTTAGATTTTTTTCGAGTCTAAGAGCTTTTTGGTTAATCGTTTCTATTTCCTGATTTTTTTCTGAAATTTCATTTCTAACTTTTTCCATCTCCCCCTCAAGTTCATCATTTTTTGTATTAAGTTTGTCTAATTGAGAAGCCTTAAAAAACATCCAAATTATACAAGTCAATAAAATCAAAGAGCACGCTACAGGAAAAAAAACAGATCTACCCTTATGTGATTTTTCAACTTCCTCTTTGTGTTCAGAATTTTTCAGAGCCGAATCTCCTGTCTCAACATCTTCTATAGCTTCAGACGAGTCATCATATCCATCTGCAATAAGGCGAATTTTAGAAACTCTAGGCTTTATTAGAGCCTCTTCCGTAATCCATACAGTAAAAGGTTTAAAATCATACTTCAATAAATGATCCACATTCTCTGAATCAGCATCAAAAGCTTCATCCGGAATAGATTCAATTAGACGTTCACTCTTATGAGTGGCTTTAGCCCATACAGTAAATGCTTTAGATGAGGGCAATGAAATTAATTCTTTTTCTCTTAGGGATTCAGATAGAGAGGAAATGTTACTACACTCATTAATTGATAAATAATCTTGAGATGTCCAAATAGTAAAAGGTGCAGATCTTCCTAGCTTTATCATTTTTTTCGGTCCCCCATTACGTTCATCCCAAATTCTTGCAAACCATCCGCCTTCGGGACGACTAATAGCTTTGGGTACATTATCTTCTTCTTCGCCTACTGGTCTAGCCATATTATTAGGTTAATATTTGGTTTCTAAAAAAGTATCTCACAAATTATACTTTAATAAAGTCAGATCGTCAGAGACACTCAAATAACCAAAAGATCAATAATTGATTAAATTAAACCTCATGTCAAAATGTACATAGCTTTCATCTTAGAACGCTGAACCCCCAGTACTAAAATGCTACTTGTCATCGATAACTACGATTCATTCACTTATAATTTAGTTCAATACTTTGGGGAACTTGGTGCAACAATGGAAATACGAAGGAATGATGAAATCACCATTAAAGAAATTGGAGAACTTAGCCCATCCAAGATTTGTATCTCTCCAGGTCCTTGCACTCCAAAAGAAGCAGGAATTAGTTGTGATGTTATAAAAGAATTTGGCAAGCAGATACCCACTCTTGGGGTCTGTTTAGGGCATCAGTGCATTGGCCAAGTCTACGGAGGAGAAATAATTCGTGCCAACAATCTGATGCATGGAAAAACCTCAATGGTAGAGCATAACAGCAAAGGGCTCTTTGAGGATATGCCTAATCCATTTGAGGCAACCCGTTATCATTCACTACTGATAAATCAAAACGATTTTCCAAATAGCTTAGAAATAACAGCTACTGCAGTCACGGATGAAAATGAAATCATGGGCGTTCAGCATAAAGAACATCCAGTTTATGGCGTTCAGTTTCATCCAGAATCAATACTGACTGGAGAAGGTAAGAAATTACTAACTAATTTCCTGCAGTTTTGATTTTAACGAAACTGTTTATGAATCAATTCTACAATCAATTTGATATCGCTCCAAGGTATGAAAACGGTGGCCCTCGACCAGATGACTATAGAACACCATTTCAAATTGATCGAGACAGAATCATTTACACTTCAGCATTTCGAAAGCTTCAAAGTAAGACGCAAGTCTTCTTGTCAGGTGAATATGACTTCTATCGCACACGCCTTACTCATTCATTAGAAGTAGCACAAATCGGAAGATCGATTTGCAATAGAATAAAATCTACAAGTGAACACCTTAATAAGGATCATTTTATAGACCCTGATCTTGTTGAGGCATCATGCCTATCACACGACCTTGGGCACCCACCTTTTGGACATGCAGGGGAAAGGGCACTGCATCAAATGATGCTTAAGGCGGGAGGCTTTGAGGGAAACGCTCAAACCCTAAGACTTCTAGCTGAAACCATTTATGGACAATCAGGAATGAACCCAACTCGGGCATTCTTAGACTCAACTCTAAAATATAAAACTCTTCTTTCTGAAAGGCCTGATTCTCCCAACCATTTTATATACGACTACCAATCAGCTCATCTCGATTTTGTTTTTGATGGGCTTGAAGATATTATCAAATTTTCTCCTGGAAAAAAACGAAACAGTTTTAAATCTGTCGAATGTCAAATAATGGACTGGGCAGATGATACCGCATATTCGCTCAATGATATTGTAGATGGAAACAATGCAGGATTTATTAATTTAGAAAGGTTAGAAAGCTGGGCAGAAAATAATGAGATTAGTAAGGAGGATGCAAAACACATAGAAACAATTTGTCGTTCCATAAAAAGGAAAAGGCTTGAACCTCTAATGGGTCGAAAAGTTGGGGATTTTATTGCAGCAGCGACACTAATTGAATCTAATCAGAATTTCATGTCATCCAAAACCTCAAGATACAGGTATAACATTCAGGTAGAGGAAGAAATTTCAGCAGAGTCAAAACTCTATAAAAAAATTGCACTTGATTTAGTTTTTAAATCTCCCCAGCTTCAGCAACTTGATCACAAGGCCTCAAGAATACTTGGAGAACTATTCGAAATTCTTTCAAATAATTATATTACAAAAGGAACAAAACCTCTTCTCCTTCTTGGGTCAGATGGTGAAAATTCTATAATGAGAGCTCAAAGCGACCAAGATAAATCTAGGATCATTAGTGATATTATATCTGAGATGACTGATAGATTAGCCGTAAGAACTTATCGAAGGCTTATTGATCCAAACTTTGGGTCAATCATGGATCTTGTTTAAGGCTTCCTCTATCTTTCATTATCCATTACTCTCTTAAAGAACCCACTATTCATGAAATATTTCATTCTATTTATTCTACTACTACTTACATATCATAGAACAACTAATGCCGAAGTGGTCATTAATGAGATTCATTACAATAGTGAACCCAACAATGCACTTAATGAGTTCATCGAATTACACAACGTAGGCAATAAACCAGTGGACATTTCAGGTTGGTTCTTTTCGGATGGTATTAGCTATCAATTTAACGAAGGCACTGTAATTAATGCTAATGGTTTTTTAGTAGTAAGCGAAAACCCCGAAAGGCTTGAAATCACTCTCGGCGCTAATGCTGTGGGACCTTTCTCAGGAAGCCTTTCAAGCTCAGGAGAAAAAGTAGAATTGAAACGCCGTGATGGGTCAGTCGCCGACACTGTTGAATATCGATCAAAATTTCCTTGGCCAGTTGGAGCAAATGGTACAGGTGCATCAATGGAACTCATTAACCCTGTGTTAGACAATGACTTGGGAGGATCATGGAGAAGTTCTCGTGTCCCAGGAAAACTTCCTGAGATTACACTCCTTAAGGAAAGTGATGAAAAATGGCGATGGAGACCTGGAGAAACCGAAGCATCAAACCCAATCGATGAATGGAGAACAAATAATTTTGAAGAAGATGATAGCTGGTCCGAGGCTACTCTGCCCATTGGCTATGGAAGCGTAAGAGGATTAGATATAGCCACTGAGATCAGCGGAATGCGAAATAACTTCACCTCTATTTTTCTGCGAAATACAATTAGCATTGCTCCTGGCGAGGTGCCTCAACAATTACAAATTCGCTACTCCGTTGATGATGGAATGATACTATGGATTAACGGCGTAAAATGCTTGAGCTATAATGTGGATGCAGGAGAACAAAGTGTATCCAGCACAGCAAGTGGTAATGGACAAGAAGGCGTATGGAGAGAATCCTTAGTTGAGGGTGTATCTGCATACCTTAAAGAAGGTGAAAACCTGATAGCTGTTCAAGTATTTAACACAAGTCCTAACAGCAGTGATCTCGGAATAGATTTAGAAATCATTCGGCCTAGTAGAGGTGAAAACGAGCCCCCCAGACCTTCTCCAGGAATAATAAACACAACGTCAACCTCAGAGATGCCTCCAATAATGAGACAGGTTAAACACTCTCCCAAATCACCTAAATCAAATGAAGACACTATAATAAGCACAAAAGTTACCAGCGATGCATTGATAAATTCGGTTAAACTAGAATACCAAATAGTATCTGCTGGCGACTACATTCCTTCCCACCTTGCAAAAACAACCAATCAATTAAGATCAAGGCCAAACGATGATAGAGAGCCAAATCCTTTATATCATGACCCCAAAAATTGGACCTCTATTAATATGAAGGATGACGGCTTGAGTTCTGACGTCACGGCAGGTGATGATATTTATACTGCAAAAATCCCCTCTCAGAAAAACAGAACTCTTGTCCGATATAGAATAATCACTCAAAGCGGAGATTCTAGTGAGCTGAGAATTCCATACAATGATGACAAATCCCTAAACTTTGCTTACTTTGTATACGATGGAGTTCCGGACTACGTGGTTCAGAAAAGCAGGACATTCCAAACTCCACACACTTATTCATCTGAATTAATAAATTCAGTTCCAGTTTATCATGTCATCACTGATTCGGATAATTTTGATCAAGCCGTTGCCTACAATAGCGGCGATCACATAAGCCGTGATAACTATGATGCTAGGAGTGCCTATAACTGGAATTGTACCTTTGTCTATGATGGAAAAGTTTATGATAATGTCGGGTACCGACTAAGGCAAAGAAATGCCAGATATTCCGGTAACGGAAGGCGAAGTTTTAAATTCAAATTCAATCTTGGAAAATACCCAAAGTTTCACGATAACGAAGGGGATCAATATAAAACTGAATGGAAATATTTAGCCTCTCATAAAATGAAAGGCTCAAGAGGGAACCACACTTGGGGCATTGAACAAGCTGCAAACCATTTATTATGGAACATGACAGGCACGCCTGCTCCATACACTCACTGGTTTCACATGAGAGTAATCCGTGGAGAAGAAGAGGCTCCCTCAGGTGCGAACGGTCAATATCAAGGAGACTATTACGGCATGCTTTTAGCAATGGAAGAGTATGACGTACGGTTCCTTGATTCTCATGGAATGGAAAAAGGCAATCTATACAAACTTATTAGCGGCAGAACAGATGGAGTTTCTGTTAGGCGATACTTATCAAAAGGTGGCGTTGACGATGGCTCTGATTTTAAAAATATTATATTTCAACTAAAGCCTAATAAGTCAGATGACTGGTTAAATCAGTATGTTAACTACGATTCCTGGAACCGTTACCATGCCATAGTGGATGCCGTTAGGCATTACGACGTTCAACCTAATACAAGTGAACATTTGAAAAATAGAGCCTTTTATTTTGAACCATCACTCGAATCCAATCTTGGCAGACTATGGGTTTTACCATGGGACTCTGATACAAGCTGGGGACCAAACTGGAATGGTGGAGAGGGCTTCTGCAAACAAGCTATATATGACACTAACCCTCCAAGACGTGAATTTGACATCGCTTACAAGAATACAGTTAGAGAAATTCGAGATCTAATATGGACCGAAGAGCAGATAAATATTTTATTAGATCCTTTAGGAGCAAAAATTTCAGGTCTCGTGAATGCCGATAGAGACCGCTGGATTGGAGCAGTAGGAGGAAATGAAAGCCCTCCATCGCTCGAAAGCGTCATTAATGATATGAAAAAATTTGCCTTTATTGGAGGCTCTTGGGTTGGAGGAAGCGATGGAACCATGGATTCTATATCTCGTGACAGTGGGGTCTCTGGAAGGTCCGGACGTGACGCCTACCTTGACGCACTATCAGCTGACTCTTCTATTCCAAGAACACCCTCTATAAACTATGTTGGTGTGGATCAATTTCCCCAAGGTGAACTAACATTTGAAAGTTCATCTTTCTCAGACCCAAATGGATCAAATAGCTTTGGGGCTATAGAATGGAGAATTGCTGAAATAAGTAATGGAGAAACTAATTTTCTGCCCCCCGGATCTTTATGGCGCTACCTTGATAACGGTAAAGACCTAGGAACCGAATGGAGAGAAGTAGACTATAATGATTTAGAATGGCTAGCTGGAGACACTCCCGCTGGATTTGGAAGCATTATTAATACACCAATTGTAACTACTCTCGATTTCGGCGATCAACCGGCAAACAAGCACCCTACCTATTATTTTAGAACTTCTATTAATATTGAGGACCCCAATGAATTTAGTTATTTCACATTCAATCTACACGTAGATGATGCTGCTATAGTTTATGTTAATGGCAATGAAATCATTAGGGATGGCTTCAGGGATGACGAAATAGTAAATTACAACACTTATGCACCCTCCAATGGCAAGGAAGGCGTTTTTGATACTTTTGAGGTAGAAGCATCAGCTTTTTCTTCAGGTGAAAATATAATTGCCGTAGAGCTACATAATCAATCAGCTGGCAGCAGTGATTTAGTTTTTGATATGTCTATTAGTGCAGATGCTTCAATCCTTTCTCCTAAGTTTGAATGGCTGGCAGAATGGGAATCAGGTGAAATCAATAAATTCGACAAACAAATTACACCACCAGCTACAGCGGTAAGAGTCGGTAAAACATATAGAGCTAGGGTTCGCCATAAAGATACCACAAATCGCTGGAGCCACTGGTCAACACCATTGGAGTTCACCGTCAGTGATCCAGACATATCAAATTTTTCTAATCTTAGAATAAGTGAACTAATGTATAACCCGATAGGGCCAAGTAAATCTGAACTTGAAAAATATCCAAGCCTCAGAGATTCAGATTTTGAATGGATAGAAATAACGAATGATGGAAATGAACAAGTGAGTTTAGAGGGTCTTAGATTTACTAAAGGCATTGAATATAATTTTTCAGATTCAAAAATAAAAATAATTAAGCCAGGAGAAAGTTTGATTATTGTAGCAAATGAGGATGCTTTTAAAATTCGTTATCAGTTTTCAGAAACTCCAGATTTTGTTGTAGGCACTTTCACTAAGAATCTTTCAAACTCTGGAGAGAGAATAAAATTAAGCTATGGAGCAGGAACTTCGGTCGTGGATTTTGAATTTAAAGATCACTCCCCTTGGCCTCAAAATGCGGACGGCAAAGGACATTCTCTTGTCTTGGTTCAACATAGAAGTGTAAGCAACCATCAAGATCCAAAGAATTGGAGAATTAGTACTTACAACGGAGGTACTCCTGGAAATAATGATACGGTCATATTTTCAGGAGACGCGAATGGGGATGCAAACTCTAATGGGATTAGTGACCTCATGGAATACGCCACTCAAGGAGAATTAGAGATCGAAACTCTCCTCATAGAAGGTAAAGTTTACTCTTCAATTAGTTACATTTCAGTAATCGGAGCAGATGAAGTCGTTACGGAGATTGAAAGCTCAACAGACTTAAATAATTGGGCTGTTCTAAATTCGGAATCTGCATCTATTTCTAATCAACTTCTTGGAAATGGCTTCCTCAAAATAAACATCCAAGATCTATCACCTCTATCCAAAAACAGTAAACCAACGTTTTACAGACTGAAAACCACAAAGCGTTAAGACTAATACATTGGCTTTATGTCCAGAAGCATCTGGGCATTACTAGGAAACTTTTCCATAATAGATAGCATTCTCTCAATCGCTTCAATCGGCCTGTGGCCAGCAAGTCCTCTTCTAATGATTGAAATCTTCTCCCATTGATGAGGGGGCAGTAATAACTCTTCACGACGTGTGCCAGATCTGAAGATATCTACTGCTGGATAGATATATTGTTCTGCGATAGCGCGATCAAGAACCAGCTCCATGTTTCCCGTTCCCTTTAACTCTTCAAAAATGCGGTCATCCATTGCGCTATTCGTCTCAACAAGTGCCGTTGCTATGATCGTTAGAGACCCAGCGTCACGAGTATTTCTTGCTGCAGCAAAAAGTTTACGAGGCATTTCTAGTGCACGCACAGTAAGTCCTCCAGTTCCAGTCGGACCTCCTTTGTTGTTAGCGTTGTTAAATGCTCGTGCAAGGCGAGTAATAGAATCCATAAGCATGAAAACATCTTCACCCGACTCAACTAACCGTTTAGCTCTTTCAACTGCTATTTGGGCAATTCTACAATGCATCTTTACCTCCATATCATTTGAACTGGCATAGATCTCAGCATCAGGAAGAGCACGACGTAATTCGGTAACTTCTTCAGGCCTTTCGTCAACAAGCAAAACCATAACTTTAACATTCTCATGATTTTTGAGAACAGCCTCAGCAAGATGTTGGAGAATCGTCGTCTTTCCTGACCTTGGAGGAGCTACAATTAAACCTCTCTGACCTCGCCCAATAGGCGCAATGAGGTCAATTAACCGAGTTGTCATTCGGTCCTGAGTAGTCTCCATTTGTAACCTTCTATCGGGATTAACAGCCTTAAGCTCCTCGAACCAAGGCATTGTCTTGAATTCATCAGGATTCCTACCATTAATATCCAGCAACTTCGTCAATTGCGGCCCTCTCCTTCCCATTTGTGTTTCAGCTCTAACCCATAACCCGTCTCGAAGACCAAAGTTTCTGACAATTTCAGGAGTTACAAAAACATCATCCGGAGTTTGCCTGAACTCCTTACTCACCTCTCTCAAAAAACCAAACCCTTTACCAGAAATCTCAAGAATCCCTTCTTGTTCAACAGGAGGACCAGAAAGCTCATCTTTAAAATTACTTTCCTTGCTTCTTTTCCCTCTCTTATCTCTTGATTTAGAGTCTCTGCGGTTTCTCTTCCTTTTAAAATTATTTGCAGAGTCTGAAGCTTCTCTTTTATTTCGATTTTGACTATCACTCATGTTGTTTAAATCATTAAATTTTTAGAACCCACTTTATACTTCTATTGACTGCATCAATTGTTCAGGAATATCAAAATTTCCATAAACACTCTGAGAGTCATCGTAGTCATCAAGAACAGAAAAAAGGCGTAACACTTGTCTCGCCGTGGAAGAGTCCGTAACTGATGCGGTGGTCTTAGGTGTAAATATGAGTTTTTGTGAATCAATCATTGCTCCAGCCTTCAAAAGAGAGCCTGCGACCGAACTCAACTGATCATGTGCAGTAAGCACAGAAAAATAGTCTTCTTCATTAACGATATCATCAGCCCCAGCGTTTATAGCTAAATCCATCACCTTTTCCTCGTCTTCATTCTCGCCAGAAAGAACTATCTCCCCCTTGCGTTCAAACATATGTGAAACGCTACCCGGTCCTCCTAAGTTACCGTTATTTTTGTTAAAGAGTGTTCTTAAATCTGAAAATGAACGATTTTTATTATCCGTTATCACCTCAACAATAAAAGCAACGCCTCCTGCGCCGAACCCCTCATAACATGCTTCTTCATAAGCAACGCCCTCAATCTCACCTGTTCCCTTCTTAATTGCGCGTTCGATGGTATCTCCGGGAAGGCTTTGCTTCTTTGCATTATTGACAGCTTGTCGAAGCCTAGCATTGAGTTCAGCATCTCCCCCTCCATCACGTGCAGCTACAGTAATCTCCTTAGCCAACTTACTAAAAAGTTTGCTTCGCTTAGCATCGGCAGCACCTTTGATGTGCTTCACCTTGGACCACTTGTTGTGTCCGGCCATAGTTCTCAAGTTCAGCCTAGCTGAATAAATAATTATAAAAGTATTTAAATTTTTTCCTGATCCCAACAGATTATTCTGAATGAGTAAAAGACTGTGAGCTATCAGTTAAAAGCTATTAAAACCAAACATTAACAGTGCCCTAAATCCAAATTAAGGTCCCTGTGAAGCCGGAAAGCTTTGGTGAAAGTCACCTTTCTCCGATTGGAGAATGTATTCATCCTAGGTAAAAAAACTACAATGTCAATCTATCGTTCGAATTAAATATAGATAACATTAATCAATTGAAGTTAAATCTTCTAAAGACCAAGATGCTTGAAAAGTTAAAAAAATACTTTAAAAATATATAGTAATTAATGCTTTTAGTTAATTTATTATTAAGTTAAGAGCCTTTTCTGCTTGATCCTTTAGCTACGTTCGCTATTGAAAGAAACAGAACTACATATAAAAATTTGCTCTAGAGCATTTGTGGACAAAATAAAATGGGAAAACAATACAACAAAGTTGAGAAGCGTACCAGACGTAAAAATTACCTTAAGCGCAAACGTGAAAAACTATTATCCGCAAAGAAGTTGAGCAAATCAACTAACGACAATAAAGGAACAGTAAAAAAAGCCGCGACTAAAAAAGCCGCGACCAAAAAAGCCGCGACCAAAAAAGCCGCGACCAAAAAAGCCGCGACCAAAAAAGCCGCGACCAAAAAAGCCTCAGAAGAAAAGT
>MDSV01131826.1_pt1 | contig 10269 bp, 10 predicted proteins | sample 810851 | NCBI WGS metagenome assembly MDSV01 (sample SAMN05326640, study PRJNA326480) | marine metagenome | isolation source: seawater | place: Atlantic Ocean: North East | collected 2012
TCTGTTCCTATTGCGCCTGCTGCGATTGGAACCTATCATTTAGCTGTTATTTATTGTCTAGATAATTTATATGGATTTTCTCCGGAGAAAGCGCAAGCAGGCGCTATTATTATGCATAGCATCTTTCTGCTATATAGTATTGCTATAGGTTATCTATATTTAGTATCTGAAAATATGAGCATTGCATCTATAACACATGACAGTAAAAACTAAAGGTCTACTTACCGTACTATTTGCCTACATCTTAGCAATAGGCTTAGGAATAGTATCAATATTATATACCCAACATCTTGGAAATATGTGGCAAATTTTTATTGGTGATGTTGTAGCGACCTTTGTGATCTATGGCTTTAGCGTAGCATATAAAAATTCTTCTTTTTATGATCCATACTGGTCTGTTATTCCTCCATTTATCCTCTTATTCTGGATATGGAAACAAAATTTCATTTTGAGTGGCACAGCAAGCTTACTACTATTTGCAATGCTATTTTGGTCCATACGCTTAACAACTAATTGGATGAAAACCTGGGAAGGATTGCATCATGAAGACTGGCGTTATATTGACATGAGAAATAATCTTGGAAAATCTTTTGAGATTTTAGGAAATCTTGGTGGCATTCATTTTTTTCCAACCTTGATTGTATTTTTTTGCTGTATGCCAATGGAAGCAACACTCCTAATGCAAGAATCTATCCTAGAAACTAATCTACAAGCCTATGCAGGATTCTTTGTCTGTATTATCGGAGTATTATATGAAATTATTTCTGATGCACAACTGCATCGTTTTCGAGAAAAAAATACTCATCAAAAAGGTATTATAGAGACAGGGCTATGGAATTACTCAAGACATCCAAATTATTATGGTGAGATTTTATTCTGGTGGGGTATTTTTCTTTTTGGAAATGCATATACTGGAATGAGTTATTTAATTCTTGCACCTATTGCAATGACAATTATGTTTTGGTATGCTAGCATCCCATGGATTGAGATTAAAATTCTTCGCACAAGGCCGGCATACAAAGATTATCAAAAAAGAGTTCATATTTTATTTCCAGAAATCACTATATTAAGGCGACTACTAAACAGATAGAATGGATAAAAACACAGTTATAGTTTTAAAAATATTTGGACTAATTGCTTTAGTCCACTTTATATTTTTTATGTTAGTAATGGTACCACATAAAACGTGGTATTTTTTCGGATAATTATATATTAAAGATTAAATTTAATTAAGGAAAAAAAATGACGATAGGAACATTAGCAATTGCTCTGAAGATAATAATAGCAGTGGCGTTATTTTTTGTTTGGGTAGTAAGATATGATAACATTATAAATGAATTTAAAAATGATTATAATTATCCTGACTGGATAAGAGATCTTACTGGTATATTAAAACTTTCTTTTGCTGCAATGTTAATCAGTACAAATACTCTAATCAATGATATAGGTTTAAAGGGAATAATTTTTTTAATGATATGTGCTATACTTACACATATTAAGATTAAAAGCTCTATTTATAAAGCCTTTCCATCAGTCGCATTAATTATTCTATGTTTGATTCTTCTCTATCTAGGATAATCTAAAAACTTTTAAAAAGTTCAAATCTGACCAACTAAATGAAAGGTAATTTTAATTTGGTCTCTCATTTTGATTGTTAATAATGAAGGGCGTTTAATATTATAATCAGATAGATTAATATCAAAATTTGTGTCAACAACTATTACATCATTATCAACAATAAAATTAACTGGCAGTCTCAATTCTTTCTTAATGCCATGAAAAAATATCACTCCATTGATATAATACTGATCTTTTTCTTTTGTGATTGATGAAGAAGTAAAGCTAACTGAAGGATAAAAATAATCTTCAATAACGTCAAGCATATTGGAGTCACGGTTGGAATTTCTACTATCAAAACTAAATACAGGAACATATAAGTCTACACTTGATAAAATAGGCTGATCTTTATCAAAGATAAATGAACCTTTAATCTCTTGTGATATGCCTGTCCAATTATGAGCAGGATGCTTTCCATCGTAAGAAATAAAACTTTCCTCTAGATCAATTGCAACTGATACTCCTTGTGCAAATACCAATTGCAAAAATAAGATGGCTATTAGCTTTCTCATTTGAAAAAAGTAATCCCTAGCGCATCAAGACTTAATGCAAAAAATGCTACTGTACCTGCTTTTAAATGAGCATCCATTAAATCATTATATCTTTTACCATCCGCTACTGCTGCTTTAGCTAAAAATGGCTGTGCCATCATCGTAGAAAAATGGAGGATTGCCATTGCACGGTGAAATTTAATTGATGAAAAATTATCGTCATATTTTCGAGCTGGAGGAGCAAAAATAGATAGAGATGCACCAGTCATATAAGTCGCATAAGTAAAATATCCCATAGCTTTATGTCGATCATAATGACTGTCCCAATATTTATCATCATCTCCATCATATAGTTTTTTTCCAACATCATATTGATAAGCTAAACCAGCTAAAGTTAGTATTCCTATCCATTGGTGATGTTTTAACATTTTACGTCTAAGCTGCAACTCTTCTATTCTAGTATCTGGGCCAATATCTAATTTTCTAAATACTCCATCTTTTCCCCAAATAATAGATTTCACATAGGGCATATTATCTGGTAATCCAATTTCTTGAGGAGTAAATCTATTATCATAATTTTCCTGAGTGACAACAGATTGAGCTTTTATAGTTGAACAAAATATAAAAATTGCTAAAGCTATTGATTTTGTTTTTATTGACATTTTTTTGATACTAAATTTTAATACTAAGTATGAAAAAAAACAAACTACCAAATAAAATTGATTCATGTGATTGTCAATGCAATCTAAATTATCCTTCTGATCCTTCTAGGCGCGATTTCATGAAAAAAGCAACAACTCTTACTATAATTGGAAGTACTGCTTTTATATTGGAAGCTTGTGGTGGTGGATCCTCTCCTACAGGCCCTGAAGATAATGATGGTGACAATAATGGTGGTGGTGATAATAATGGTGGTGGTGACAATAATGGTGGTGGTGATAATAATGGTGGTGGTGATACTGGCTATAGTTATGATGCTGCTACAGGAACAATTACCATTAATATAACTATGATCTATACTATTCTTCAAACTGCTGGGAATGGAATTCAATTAAGTGGTAGTGATACATTTAATGATAGAGGGATAATTGTCCTTAGAACAAGTAATGTGGGTGTAAGAGCCTTATCAAGAAGATGTACGCATGCAAATAATACAGTGAATATTAACAGTGTGGGTAACAATTTATTATGCCCTAGCCATAATTCAATTTTTGATTTAAATGGAAATGTGGTATCAGGTCCGGCAACTAGTCCATTAACAAGCTATAACTGTTCCTTAAGTACAGATGGAACAATTATCACAATTACAAATTCTTAATTAATTCTTTATAAATCTAATCTTTTAAAGCTTCTGTAATGACTTTCTCTAGTTTTTTTGTCTGAGATGACAGTTCTTTAGTATATGCTTTGTCTGTTAGTTTTGATCTATCTTTCTTTGATTTTAGTGAAGGAAGAATTTTAATCGTAATTGGAACAGGTCTCATAAAACGCTCTCCTTTAGGCCAAGCTTTTTCCGTACCAACAATTGCTGCAGGCAAAATAGGGATATCTAATCCCATTGAAAATCTTGCAGCTCCCTTTCTAAAGCGTTGCAATTCTCCAGGGTTACCTCTAGAACCTTCTGGAAACATAATAATATTGTTACCTAAACTGATAAAACCTTTTGACAAAGTAAATGTGTCTTCCAAATCAAGGGATTCTGGGTTTTGTTTTCTACTAATTGGAATAAGATTAATAAAGTTTTTGAAAAATTTTCTTCTAGAATCATTGTCAAACCAATAATCTTTTGCTGCTAAAAATCCAAAACGTTCGTACCCTAATCGAGTTGAGTATGCTAAAACAGCAATATCCATATGACTATTATGGTTACTCACAAAAATAAATGGGGTATCTTTTGGAATATTTTCTTTCCCAGTGATTTTAACTGGTGTATAAAATGTCAATACAGTATTAGCATATAAATCAAATATAAATGATAATATCTTAAATAAAATAGATCTAGGCTTTACTAGATGGCTATATCTTGGGTCTTCTAAAATCGAATATTTCATACTTCTCTTTTATACATTTATTCTTTTAGCTAAGAAAACATAAAGGCTAGGACAAAATTTATTAACAATAATTCCAAACCAAGCAACATCGCTCCATTTAGAAATAATTGCTTGTCTCTTTTTCTTTTTAATAGCTTTTAGAATTATCTGTGCTGCTTTTTTAGATGATAATCCAACAGGTTTTTTACTCTTAGATCCAAAAGGAGTTCCTTCAGAATCTAATTTATTCACTCCAAAATTTGTTTGAACTTTTCCAGGCGCAATTAAGGTAATAAAAATATTACGATCTTCCACTTCTATCCTTAGTGAATCAAAGAATCCATGCAATGCAAATTTTGCAGAAGAATATGCTGTTCTTCCCTTCGAAGTAATTAATCCTGCAACACTAGTATTGGTAGCAATGTGACCTCCTCCATTCTCTAGCATATGCCTTAAGATTGACTGTGTAAAATAAATGACTGAAAAATAATCCAACTGTATTAATTCATGGAATACACTCAAATCTGTTTCTTCAAATAAACTCTCTGAACCAATACCCGCATTATTAAACAAGATATCAATAGGACCTTGATTTTCAATAATTCTGCTAACAAATGAATCAATTTCATCAATCTGCGACAAATCAAAAGGATAGATGACATATTGATTCTGATCATATGAACCAAAGGATGCTTCCATTTTTCCTTTGTTTCTTGCTACTAAGATAACCTTAGCACCAGATGACAAGAATGCTTTAGCAGTTTCTTCTCCAATTCCAGACGAAGCTCCAGTAATAATTACCGTTTTATTTTTAAAAGACATAAAGGGAATATACTACTTTTGGTCCTTTGTGTTAAGCCAGTAATAAAAAGGCAATCCGAAGAGTAAGCTTCCTAATAAAGAGAATATAATTAACCAATACCACTTATATTTACCAATAGGATGATGCTTAAAATAATAGGCAAGCAATAACATAAGCATAAACGCTTCTATAAAGAGTGCAACTCCAATCCTATTTGATAGAAAAAGGTTATAATCAAATTCAAAAAACTGCCAGTAGAGAAAAAGATTATTTACTACCAATAGCCCTGTCGCTGCAAAAAAGAATAGTATCTTTTTATTCATTGTATATCAAATTAAGCTATTCATTATTATCAAAGAAGAATTTTGTTAATTGAACCCAAACTAGTGTTCCAATCACAAACGATACTCCGATTAATAAGGATTCATTAGGATATGAATTAAATGATCCAAATTCATTACCTGAAAATCTAGTAATCGCTCTACTAAATAATACCATAAACGGTATTAGCATATAATTATTCTTAATAATAAACTTATATACCATGAATAATAGCACAGAATAAATCGTCATTAACAACATAGACGAAAGAATATTATACTGAATTTCAATTGCGCCACCATACACAAACATCACTAAGAGTATTCCATAGATATTAGACTTTGCACTATTGGAATATCCATTCGTCCATTCAAATAAAGTTTTCGCAAAAAACAGACTGAATCCTACCGAAACCAATATTCCATAAAGATTGAATGTATTGATTGTCGGATAATAGATCCCTGAAAGTGCTATTCTAGGGAAATTAGGATTTAAGTCTAATTGAAATGATCCTACGACTGTTGCAAACGTTGTACTTAATAATGCGGCTACTAATCCTCCAAGCATAGCATCAGATAATGAACTACGATTTAGGGTTGGTTTTAGCATTGTATTCAAACTACCAAAAAATAGAACTTGAGCTGATGCAACAATCAGTAGTCCTATTACACTAGATATGTACATTGTACTCATGAGATTTCCTATTGGTTGATCTGTAGGTAATGTCATAAAAAAGGAAGAATCATTGAAAAATGCAATAAGAGCACTGAGGAAAACTATTCCTCCAAATAATAGTCCTTTTGTAAAATTTAAATTACTATCCATCATCATCTTAAAAGAACGTATTAAGAATAGACCACCAATAAATAAACCGCCTGGAACAGAAAATAGCATAGCAAGAATTCCTGAAAATCCTTCTCTATCACGCTTCATTCTTCCCCATTCTTCAGGCACATTAACAGATTGTGAAAATCCAGCAAGCTGGTCACCTGCTATAGTAATAATATTTTCGAACTGAGTGCCTTCATAACTAACATCTTTATCTTCTGCATAGGTGAAGGTCCAATCTAATCTTTCTGGTTTTTGTGATTCGATAGCACTTACTAAACTGAGGTCACTTGCATTAAGATTAAAGTGGTCAGATAATGCTTTATCTGCTATCACTTTTGCATCAGCTTGACTCAGTGAAAGCCCCGCTTCATTTTCGGGAAATTTATTATAAAAACGGATTGGATTACCGTCAAAGTCTACAGATACAATAACTTCCCTTGCACGCTCTTCTACCTCTCCATCAAACTTAGCAAATCGCACTTTCCATCTTGGAGCTAATACATAAGAACCTAAAAGATCTTTAAATGTGTCTGAGCCTAACTCCTCCCATACAAAATCTGATGCTGGATATGTTTCTGTTACCATAGCATACCCCTGATATCCTTCAGGTAATGTAATATTTTGATTAGCAAGGAAGTCTTCCGCAATATCAATTGCCTGTTCACGATTAATAGTTGGTGAATCGATAGCAACATCAGAATCATTAAATTGAAATGTTGTCATTGCAATCACAGCAAGGAGTATTGATCCTAATAAAATTTTCTTATTTAATGGAGATCCATCATCTGCTATAGCTGTAGTTGTTTTTTTATTATCTGATCCTAAATCTTCAGATAATTTTGAAGATATTGTAGGTGGCGTAGGTTTAAACCCTTTATTGAGTGAATTATCATCTAATTCAGACCATCTATTTGCTTTCATTCTAAAATATAGAATCACTAGTAATGGAATAGCACCACCAAGCACTGTCATAAATTTATCTACCATATAACCGCTTGAATACCAAATAGGCAGTGAAAATAATACAACATCATATAAATAATGTGTAATCGCACCAAATACCACTCCTAATTTCAAATAAATCATTCCATAAACAATAATAGATGGTAAAAATAATTCTATTACTCGAGCATAGGAAGGTTGTGCTGGATAATTTGCATGACCAGCTCCAAAAATTAATGCCTGAATTATCATAGCAATAACTAGGCCAGTAAAGCGCATATTATATCGTTGCCCAATCAATACACCTGCTGCAATTGGTAAAGCACGAAATAGCATTTCTTCCCAAAATCCTGCTTGCAATGAAATAGCAAGCCCGGTATACCATGGAAAAATTGATGCAAGGTAATTTGGATCTACCATACTGCTTGCTGGTGACCAAAATCCAAAATATTTCTCCATTAATAGATAGAATCCACCAACAATAGCTAGCTTGATTGGTACAATCAAGTAAGCAAAGATTGTATCATTTAATACACGTTTTGAGTTTGCAACATTCATTGTCCATGTTTTCCATAATTGTATGTGCTCCGGAAACGCTCTTCTTGTAAGTGATTCAGCAATAACAAAAGTTGCACCAAAAAGTAGAAAGTTTACTGCTCCATTTGCTAGTATGCCTAACATGTTTTCTAATATAAATTGTGACTTGCTTGTAGCGGTATCATAATACATCCACATGGTTGGATAAAAGTTTAGATTTACTAAAGTGCTCGTTGTTGCAATCACTGCTGCAGCTAACATAGAAGATTTCCATCTTAACCATCCAGTACGGTAAAAGATAACTAATGCACCTACACCTATTACTAACATATAAATACCGAGGAATGCAAAATTTGCAAACATAGCAATGGTGTCATTATCTGATCGTATATTTGAAAACTCACGATTAAAGGATTCTGGAATAAATGCACTCGGCATAACAGAGCTTACCATTGAGCCTGAAACACCAATATTTAATCTATACTTTGCATCTCCTATATCTTGTAATTCATGCTCAAATACAAAAGAATGATCTACTCTTCCATTTGGCATTTCTTCAAAAGAAGATTCTAGGAGCGAGTAATCTGAAAAATTTCCAGACCAATGATCATTTACTTTAAGTGCAACCAAATTGAGGGCATCTTCTTCTGATAAACTATCGGAATCATGATCTTCTGGAATCTTAACACGATATCCATTAGCAGATCCATCCGGTTTAAACATGAACGTTGCTTCTGCAACTTGTCCTTCTTTAAATGTTCTTACAATCCAGTTGTATGGTGAAAAAATATCACTATCGATAATGGATTGAAATTTTTCTCGACCACCTTGTTTCAATTCTACATAATCACGCAAACTAGAGGTAAAGCTATATTCTGAAGCTTCATCAAGGTTATCACCCAATACTTCAAAATCTTTTGTAGCAGCTTGTGCTTCTGTTATTGCGGCATCTCTGTCCATTGAGACATTAACATTAAGTGAGCCAATAAAATCATTCCAATAATAAGACAACCCTAGAATGCTCGCAATGGCAACAACACATGTGATAGATAAAATTTTATTATTTGTCATACTTTCCTCTTGTTTGTAACTGATACAGAATATAAAAAGTTCTCAAGGAATAATTATAAAAAAATATGTAACATACAATATTAAATAATAGAGGTAATAACTATGAAGAAAGAGAATTTAACCGAAGAACAAATGATATTTCAGGACGCAGTGCGTACCTTTTTTGAACGTGAATCCAAACCACACCATGAACAATGGGAGAAAGATGGTATCGTCTCACGTGATATCTGGAAAAAAGCTGGAGAAAATAATTTTTTTGGAATAGATGTCCCTGAAGAATACGGTGGAATGGGAATTGATGACTTTCGTTATAATACAATTTTAATTGAAGAAGGCGTTCGAGCTGAAAATCCTGGATTTGGACACTCTGTACAGAATGATTTAGTCGTTCCATACCTCATTAGACATTGCAATGAAGAACAAAAGAAACGTTGGCTACCAAAAATTTGTAGTGGAAAAACAATTGGTGCATTAGCAATGACCGAACCAAGTGGTGGTAGTGATTTAGCAGCTATTAAAACAACAGCTAAAGATATGGGTGATCATTATATCGTTAATGGAAGTAAAACATTTATTACGAATGGAATCTTAAGTGATTTCGTGATTGTTGCATGTAAAACTGATTCAAAAAATGGAGCGCATGGTATTAGCTTAATTATATTAGAACGTGGCATGGAAGGATTTGAACGTGGAAATAAGCTGCATAAAATTGGTCAAATAGCGCAAGATACCGCTGAGATGTTCTTTAAAGACGTAAAAGTCCCTAAAGAAAATCTCTTAGGCGAAGAAGGTAAAGGATTTTATTACATGATGGAAAGTCTTCCAAAAGAACGACTATCAATTGCAGCAGGATCAATTGCTGTAATAGAATTTGTGCTAGAACTGACAATACAATATTGCCATGAACGTAAAGCATTTGGACAAAAAATTGGTAGTTTCCAGAATTCTAAATTTAAACTAGCTGAAATGGCAACCGAAGCAGAAATAGCTCGTACATTTTATGATCAATGTGTTTTTGAATTAAACGATAAAAAACTTACTCCAGAAAAAGCTGCAATGGCTAAATGGTGGATAACAGAGTTAGAGCTGAAGGTTGTTGATCAATGCTTACAATTACATGGTGGTTATGGATATATTCTTGAATATCCAATCGCAAAAGCTTATATCAACTCAAGAGTACAAACAATTTATGGTGGAACCACTGAGATTATGAAAGAGATCATTGGAAAATCGTTAGGATTTTAATATGGGAAATAAATTAGAAGGAAAAGTAGCACTAATTACAGGATCAGGTCGTGGGATTGGTCGTGAATTAGCATTAATGTTAGCAAAAGATGGTGCACATATCGTTGTAAATGATTTGGATTCTGATCCAGCAAACCAAACAGCAGAAGATGTTATTGCAATGGGTGGAAAAGCTGTAGTATGTGCCGGTAGTGTAACTGATGATGATTTTGCAGAACGATTTATTAATACAGCACTTGATTCATTTGGTGGTTTAGATATCATAGTGAATAATGCTGGATACACATGGGATAATGTCATTCAAAAAATGGATGATAAACAATGGGATGCAATCTTGGATTGTCACTTAACTGCTCCGTTTAAAATTCTTCGAGCTGCTCAA